>Ga0222658_1001060_pt1 | contig 12817 bp, 13 predicted proteins | sample AntAcemetagen476_FD_179830 | JGI IMG/M metagenome (GOLD analysis project Ga0222658, IMG submission 179830) | Saline water microbial communities from Ace Lake, Antarctica - #476 | ecosystem: Environmental > Aquatic > Non-marine Saline and Alkaline > Saline | place: Antarctica: Ace Lake... | reverse complement strand
CTGAGGCGCTTCCTCTTCTTGGCCCTTCATCTTTGCTAGATTGCCCATCTCTTTAGTAACGCCACCGGAAAGACTAATGCCTTTATTGGCCTCTCTAAGGCTCTTGCCTTCAGAAACCGCCTTAATGGTTTCCTTCGCACCAGCGATCCATTTTTTACCAGCTGGTCTAATAATTATTTGAACGGCTCCCCCGTCTTCGGGAGAAATATTTGAGAGAATATTTGTAATTTGAGCCAACGGATCAACATTGAGAGTTTGATAAGTATTGATAGGTAAGTATGGGCTATCTTTTAATCTCAGATATCCGCCCAACGTATCTCCCTGAGGAACAAATGGGTTAAAGTCATCAATACATAGAGATATTTCCGCTTCAGGATAGAGGCCCTGTAGGTATTTTTTTGATTGCTGTGCAAAATGTCTTGGCACTGAAATATAAAAACCAACTTCTTCTTGATTGATTGTGTTAGCCAATTCCACTGCTATGCGCGGTGAACCATAAATAAATTTTTTCCAACCTTCTCTCTTAAATCCTGAAAGATTGGCATAAAATTGCTCAACCTTCGAAATATTTTCTTTAAAACCCGTAGCAATCTCTCCCTCGGTTCTTTTCTGTTGTTTGGGAAGACGAATCAAAAAAAGAGACATCCCTAAAAGATTTCCTAGGTGTCCCTTTCTGCGTTTCTTAAATATAAGCCCCAGCGAATATGCTGAGCCTCCTATGAATAAAACAAACATGAGCCAAAACAAAAACTTTAGCATAATTTAGTTGTCTTTCGTCAAGAAATTGGATTTACTAATTTCTTCTAATCCAAAGGTTCTTCTAATTTTTAATTGTTTACTTTGGTTCTATAATTTCGCCGGCTTCAATCAGTGCGTCATAGTTCCCGACACACCAATCCTTGAGATCGTCAAACAAGGCAGCATCATCACTTAAAACTTGTTCGAGTGTTTTTCTAAGCCCAATTTTTTCTTTCGGATCCATTATTTTCGCACCAAGAGTCTCAACAATCATTTTATTACCTGGTCTATCAAAACTCTTGCTTTTCGCAGTATCTATGAGCTCTTTAACGCTCTTTTTCTGTTCTATCATTCCCTCGTCATCTTCTTCGTCTCTTGCTTCTTGGGCCATTTCTTGTAATTTCTCTTGTCTGCGAGCTTTTTCTTTATCAGGAATAACGTCTTCTTCTGTTTCAACGCTAATAGGCTCAGTCTCTGGTGTGACTAATTCTTGTTCCCCTAATCCTTCCTGTTTTTTTGGATCTTTTTCTTCTGGCATATTATTAATTACAAGATTACTCCTCCTTCGTTTCTAAGAAATCGAGTAAACTTTTCAAGTAATGATTTAAACGATTGTCTAGTTTTGTATCCGAGGCATTCCCTTCACTAATATTGTGTTTCCATTCTAGTGCACCTTCACGAATTGCGTCAAGTACTTCTGGAGTTACGAGAATAGTTTTCTCTAAAATTAATTCACTAAAAAGAGTGCGCCATTGTTTAGAGTCTCTGATGGCTTCTTCAATATGTCCCATGGCAATTTCTTTGTCTTCTGTCTGCTCATCATCCCGTGTCTGCATATCAATGCCTTCAACATATTCAAGAAATCTTTTCTTTGCATCAGCCTCAGGGTCTCTATAGATTTCTTGAGGGTTTTCCTTGTTCATTGTTTCTTAGTTACTCTTGTCCTTTTTTCCCGCCCTCACCATCTTCGCCAATAATTGCCTCTATACTACTAGGCTCATCATTAGCTTCTTTCATCTCTGTTACTTTTCCCTTTATTGCTTCTAATAGTTCTGTTTGTTTTGCAGAATCAGCCAAAACTTCTGCCGAAAACCCCTGGTCAGCAATAAGGCTTTCAATTGCAAAGCTATATTCAAGAAACCCCATATCATTGGTTCCTAGAACTGCCCCAATGCTGATACTAAGACCTTTAGCAAATGCTTTAATATCTTCTCTGTCATCATCTGTTATTGTCTCAATAATACTAGGCAATGCTTTTTCTAGATCATCAAACCTTTCCCAGGGATCTCTTAATCTTTTTCTTCCTCTGAGGTCTCTCCTAACTCTTTTGACTCGCCAGACAATGGTTCTTCTTCTTTCCAAAATGCCATAATTTTATATATTTTTCGCCCCAACCTTGAATCCTCCTTCAAGAGAAAAGCTTTTTTTTATTACAAATACAAACTACAAATAACTAATTTGTTTTCGTTCTGTTGACTATATCAAGCTTTTGAAACCTATCTCAGCTCTGTTAACCCTTCTAGTTTCTTTAATAAAAGTCTGAGTGTTGGTTTGTCCTCTGGTTTATCAGAAGTTCTCAGAGGCTCTACTCTTTCTTGAACCAACTTATTTATTATTTCCCATTGTTCTGGGGTCGTACCTTCTTCTACTGCGTTATTCACAAACGTTTCCCATACTCCTGGTTTTTCGTCAAAAATTAGTACTCTCATATCTGCTTCAAATTTTTCCTCATAGCTTGCTTCATCTTCTTGTGAAACTTCACCTTTAACCTCATTTAGGTAATTCTCTAGATCGAATGTTTTATTAGGTTCGTTTTCTACCATGATTGTCTTAGTGCTTCGCTATTTATTTAAGTATCCTCCCTTAAAGAAACAACTTAAGCTAAATTAATTATACTTATCTAAATTTTAGTTAGTTAAATATGCTTTATTCAGTTTTGCCTCCGTTAGCTGCTTCTGGTCCGCCCTCTTGAGCTATAATTTTTGGCTCAGGACCATCCATTCTTTTTTCAAGTTCCTCAATCGAGGTTGCTGGTGCTGCTCCGCCTGTGTCTGGGCCCTTCTCTTCAGTTGGCACTTCTGCTACTGGTTCAGTCGTTACAGGTTCTGGTGTTGCTGGAGCAGGTTCAGAAATTGGTTTTGGAGCAATTGGCACCTCCTCTTTAACTGGCTCACTGACGGGCTCTGGAACGACAGGAGCTTCTTCTTTAATGGGCTCTGCAGCTGGTTCTGGAACTACAGGGGCTGCTGTTTCTATTGGCGCTTCAGCAATAACTTCTTCAGGAGGTTGCTCTGAAGGAACCTGAGAAGGCTCAGGCACAACTGGCGTTTCTGAAGGGGTTACTGGAGCCATATCTTGTCCTGAGGTTGTTGAAGGAGACGCAGCCGCCATTGGTTGCGCTTTATCTTTTACTAACGGTTGAACAGGCTCTGGCACAGAAGGAGCAGGATTATCTGAAATCTCAGCACCATCAACTCCGCCTTGAACAATTTGAGCGCCTGATTCCATATCAATTCTTCCTTCTTTTGCTGGAGAAGGTTTCTTTAAGTAACCTAGGATTTTATCTAAAAAACTCATAATAAAAAATACACATATATTAATCTTATTTTATCAGTTTTGAGTCCTCAAGTACAAGGGGATAAGATTAATCTTGACGGGGGAATAAGATTAATCTTGACGGGGGAATAAGATTAATCTTGACGGGGGAATAAGATTAATCTTGACGGGGGAATAAGATTAATCTTGACGGGGGAATAACCCTGTATCATAAATTACTGACCACCAATGTCTAAATTTCTACAAAAAAGACCCCGCACTACTTAGTGCGGGGTTAAGCTTGTTATGTCTCTAAAAGATTGTTCTTCTTATGCCAGTCTACAAAATTGCTCCATGGTGATTCTTTGTCAAGAGAATCATAGACAACGGCAGCAATCATTTCTCCATCATGCCAAACACGGAAAAACATTCCGCAACCCCCGTCTCCAAAAACCCAAAAAACATCAATCGCTAACCCGTCTTCCTCAAAGCTATAGCCTTGCAACCCGCCTTCTTCCATCTGCTCTTTCAGCTCGTCTTTCGAAAGACATTCATCGGTTTTTCCGCCAAGAAAATCCGTAAAGAACTTTTCTATATCAGAAAATCCCCAACCATGAGCATCTTCTCGGATTATAAAATCTTCGATGCAACGCTCCGGATCATCAATAAACGCGATACGCTGCAAAGCTTCACCAAAAAGCTGTGGCTGTCCGTCAAACCCTCTCACAAATTCAAGAAGTGCTTTCATGGAACTACCTCCTTTAGGTCATTAATATTCTATCGTATAAATATACATTTGTCAATATTTTCCTCGCTAAACTCAATCTTCGGGTGCAACGCTTACTTATTGAACAAAGAACTTGAGATAGGTTCTTCGAACGACAATACAAGAATAAACCTTATGAGAAATCTCAGGGAAAAACACAGATTCTTCATTAACATTCAGAATGACAGAAAGAGGTTCTTTTTTGAATGAAAGTCTATTTAAACCCGCCAAACGTTGAAGGAATGGCGGGTTAGAGAAAATAATGAAATATGTTGGGGGGGGGTCGAATCTCCAATATATTTCAGAAGTGACCAGCGCCAAGTGCGACTCTTGCTGCTTACTAATAAATATAACAAGAAATCCCGCACCATATGGCGCAGGATTTCAATATACTAAATACTATGTACTGAATATAAGCCTATCCCTAATCTTCCTCTTCTTCTATAACCTCTATTTCCAGATCTTTAAGTTGAGTTTTATCTAGCTTTGATGGGCCATCCATAACTGAAGTTGTACCAGAGGTTGATGTTGGAAAAGCCACAGTCTCACGAATGCTTTTTTGACCTAGAATTGTTTGAATCAATCTGTCGAAACCACAAGCAATGCCTCCGTGTGGCGGCACGCCGTAGTCAAACGCTTCAAGTAGGTGACCAAACTTATTTTCAACTGCTTTAGCGCTGTGTCCCAGAACTTGAAAAGCTTTCTTAAGGATTTCTCTGTCATGCGTCCTAATAGATCCACCCATTACTTCCATGCCATTTAGAGCAAGGTCGTATTGTTTGGCTCTAATTTTAAGAAGTTCTTTTCTGTCTTTATCAGTAATATCTTCTGGATTGATGGCATTAAATATTTTTAGATCTTCGTCGTGCATTCCTGTGAATGGGTGATGAACGGCGTCAACCGATCCATCTTCCAAGACCTCAAACATTGGAAAATCAACTACCCAGCAAAACGCTAAAGTGTCTGGATCTTTTTTATCCTTTCTTAGGTCTGGCCTGTCATTTCCATACTTTTCCATTGCATCTTTATAGGTGATGCGCGGAAACGGCTTTTCTTGAATCTTTTTCCCGAACACCTTCTCAGACAAACCAATAATCATTTCTTCTGTAAGATTCAAAACATCTCCTTGTTCCACGAAGCTCATCTCTATGTCAATTTGAGTGTGTTCGAAAAGGCGATCAGCCCTTAAGTCTTCGTCGCGAAAAACTCTAGCAAATTGAAAATATTTCTCAAAACCTGCAATCATTAAAAGCTGTTTGTATTGTTGAGGGCTTTGAGGAAGTGCATAGAATTTTCCTTTCTGAGTTCTAGACGGAACGACAAAATCTCTTGCTCCTTCTGGAGTTGATTTAGTCATTAGCGGCGTCTCGATCCCTATGAAGCCATTGTCCAATAAATAATTACTTACCCACATCTTTGCCTTTGAGCGAAGTTTCATGATTTCTTGCATTCTGTCTCTTCGAAGGTCTAAATAGCGATACTTAAGTCTGTGCTCTTCTTTTATATCCAACCCATCTCCCTTGATGTCGATTGGTAATTCCTTCGCTTCAGAAATAATCTCTGTTTTAGTCACCAAAAATTCAACACCACCAGTCTCAATATTTTTGTTGACCATTTTTTCAGGACGTTTCTTTACTTCGCCCTCAAGCCTAACAACCCATTCTGATCTTAGTTTCTGACCGTTTTCATAAGCGGCGGGCTGATCAGGCGCTAATACACACTGGATAGTTCCTGACGCATCCCAAAGGTCTATAAAAGTAATCTTGCCATGGTCGCGCCTAGTTCTTACCCAACCCGAAAGACTGATTTTTTTATCAATATGTTTTGGTGTTTCTGAGATAAGTGTTCTTTCCATATATTTGATCAAGATTCTCGAGAACGTCGAGAGGTTCTTAGGTTTTAATTAAAGATAGATAGAAAACATATAAAATTATTTTAGCGCCATAATGAACGCGAAAGAGTCTCTTGCATCTTTGCCTTCAATGCGTTCTGAAGAAAACAATTGATTCCCCTCTTGACTCATTGTCGAATATTCAGAAAGCTGTATATGCTCTTCCAGTACGCCACTTTTAATTAGTGATGTCTTAATAGCCAATCCGGTATCAAGAAAGTAAAATCCCGGCTTATCTGAGTTGCTCTTAAAAAATGTTTCAATTTCTCCTAACTCATAAATCGGTTCACCTTCTTGGTTTTTGGCATCTAAAAATTCTTGGCGAACTTTCTCATCGACCTCAAATCTTTCTCCGTCAGCATGTGGCCCCACAACCACTAGCAACTCTTCCGGTTTTGAATTGTAGTTTTCAGCCATTGCCTCAATGCCCTTTTGAGCGATCTGCTTGAGCGTTCCTCTCCATCCTGAATGAAACACTCCAATTGACTGATGCTCAGAGTCATACATGCCAATCGGTGCGCAATCAGCTGCAGCAACCATTAGAGGAATTTCTTTAAGGTCAGTTACGATGCCATCGGCCAAAATCCTGGCACGCTCATCTTTCTCTTTTTCCAAATACTCTTGATCAACAACAACCACATTATTACTATGTTCAAGTGCCGTTTTCTGAATATTATGGGGATTAGCTTTTGGTGCAATTCTTTCTAAAAGATTAATAATAATCCTTCCCGCACTAATCTTAGCTTTTCTTGTCTCAGCATCTTCATCGGAAAATTTTTTATCAAATCTGTCTTGCCTTCCAGTTATTCTAATTTTCGCATCTTCTCTACCAATGCTTCGTTTTAATTCTTTAGTTGAAGCGCCCATTTCCAAAGAGTCACGAAAGTTCTCAAAAATTGACGGTCGCCATACGTCGCCCTCAATGGCCTCTCTATCAATTTCAATCACTTCTCTTGTTTCTTTTTTTTCGGACAAGCCCACTTCCATTCTAGGGCCTGATTGTTCTTCAGAAGACATATGGTTTTAATATAAATCTATAATTACTTAGTTCTTTTTACACGAATAAGTCCCGATGCTGGCACTACATCAATCCCTTTTTTCTCTAACTCATCTAAGAATAGATTAATGCCAATTGAGTCTGAAGAAATGTGGCCAGCAATAACCGCATTGACGTGAGCCTTCTTGGCGGCTTCTGTATGCTTTTCTGACATATGCATACCAATGATTGTGCCAACTCCTGCCTGAGCCAATCTTTCATAAATCTCAGCTGAACCTTCTGTACCACCAGTAATTTCTGTTAAAGCAATTTTGCCACAACGATTTTCTTTTGCACCGGCAAAAAGTTTAGGACCCGCCTTCCTTCTGGCTGCTTCTTTGTATTCAGGAATTTCCATAAGCAAATCTATTAATTCTGAAACATATCTGGGGTTCTTTTTTTCTATAATTCCCTTAAGATAGTTAGCGGCTAGATTGTCACAAGCTGTGTGAATACACATATAAGGCATCCCAAGTAAGTCTGCTGCATCAACCGCACGATTATGATTGGACGACGATATGCCTCTAGCCACTTCAGATATTCTTTTATTCAAAAGTCCTTCTGCCACATTGATTGGTACTCCATATTGTTCTAAAACATCGGCTTGTAGCTCCATAACTTCATCAAGACCAGCCAAACCGATGCCAACCGGATGATGCGATATAACTAAATCAATATTACCCAGCTTATCAGCCAAGAGCAGCTCTGCCTCTTTCATATCGATCCCCATCATTATTCTTTTTACATTTTTATCTGTGCTTACTAAAATCCTAGTATCTGCGTAGGGGTTAGTTAGGTTTTCTGTATCAAAAATTTCCTTTTTTTCCTTGGAAAGTTTTTCGTAAGCTTTTTTAGCGCGCTTTAACAGGTCATCAATCTGATCTTTAGGGCGAAAATCAGCACTCCGACCCATTTTTATTGCTAGCTCATAAATTTCTTTTTGTTTCATATGTGTTCTCTGTGTTATTTTATTCAAGCCTGCCTGCCGGTAGGCAGGGTTCTCAGGTAGTCCTGAGGTTCTTATAGTATTAAATCAAGGTTCTCCAGCTTGCTAGAGGTTCTTACGTGTCCCCGTCAAGGTTCTCAGGTAGTCCTGAGGTTCTTAATTTTACTCAAGGTTCTCAGGTAGTCCTGAGGTTCTTAATTTTACTCAAGGTTCTCAGGTAGTCCTGAGGTTCTTATAGTATTTTTTATTTTCTTTTCTATTGAAAAGCCACTTGGCAAATTCAATGCCTATCAATTCTATCACACCAATACCCATAACCACAAGCCAATCCTTGGCTCCAAGCGCTTCAAGGTGTAAAAGTTTTTGTAATACCGGTGCATAAATTGAGAGTAAAAGAATTATCAACCCCAAACAGATAGATATCAATAAGGTTGGGTTATTAAGGAGATTTGTCTTAAAGATAGGTCGGCGCAAGCTTTTGATCGTCAGAATAATAAAGAAGCTGTCGATTGTTAAGCCAGCAAAAATAATGGTTCTTATGTAGTCAATATCGAAACCTTTTTTAACCAAATAGTAGTATAGACCGAAAAGAACAAAGTCTGTAATGATTCCGATAACAAAGATAATAAACTTGACCTCCTTGTCTAATAGTGGTTCTTTTGGGGACCTAGGTTTGCGCCTCATGATGCCCTTCTCTCCTGGTTCAAGAGCTATAGCAAAGGTCGGCAAACCATCTTCAATTAAATTCACCCAAAGAATCTGTGCCGGAAGAAGGGGAATGGGCATGCCCATAATAATTGCCCCTCCCACGAGCAAAATTTCTGTAAAACTATCACAAAGCAAATAGACAATCACCTTTCTGATGTTATCGAAAATCACTCTTCCGTAACGAATAGCGGAAACTATATTTCTAAAATTATCGTCAAGCAAAACTAGATCGGCCGCCTCTCTAGCCACTTCCTGTCCCGATCCAAGTGCTATCCCAATATCAGCACCCTTAAGCGCCAGGGCATCATTGATACCATCGCCCGTCATCGCAACGATCTCGCCATCTTTTTGGAAAGCTTCACAGATTCTTATCTTGTCGTATGGAGACACCCTGGCAAAAACCACTACATTTTTGATTGCTTTTTTGAGTGCTGGTTCTGAGAGTTTAGAAATTTCATCTCCAGATAAAATGCTTCCTTTTTCAATTTTAAATCCCAAATCAGTAGCTATTGCTTTTGCGGTAAGCGCATGATCTCCCGTCACGATAACTGTCCTAATTCCTGCTCTGTCAACACTTCTTATTGCGCGCTTAACATTTTTTCTTAGAGGATCTTTTAGGGTGACAAAGCCCAGAAATACCATTTTTTCAATTTTCCTTTCTTTTAGGTCTGTCCATTCTAGCGAGACTTTCCTAAACGAAACCCCAAGGACCCTGAGCCCCTGACTAGCTAGGTCCTTATATTCTTTTTCAAGCTCTTGTCTTTTTTTCGGAGTGATTTTTTCCTGACCTTTAGTTGTTTTTATATGAGTTGCGAAGTCCAGTGCCCGCTCAGGCGCCCCAACTAAATAAATAAAATTAGCAGTGCTTCCCTTAGTCAGTCTAAGTTGGTATTTTATCGATGAATCAAAAGGTACGCCATCTAAAATAAAAGACTCCCTGTTGAAATATAGTTTCTGATCAATCTCTGAAACTGCTTTTTTTAAGATTGCTTTTTCTGTTGGACTGCCCGTATAGTGCCAATCAGCAAAGTTTTCTCCAGGATTTTCAATTCTAGCTGAGTTAGCAAAAATCAATGCTTTATAAAATAAATCTCGATTCTTGTCTGAGGGTTTGTAAAAAATGTTGTCGACTACCATCCTCGCCTCAGTAAGCGTTCCTGTTTTATCTGTAAGGATGACCGTCACTCCGCCTAGGGTTTCAGCAGCCGAAAGACGGCGCAAATAAGCTTTCTTTTTAGATAGTTCCCGCATCCCAATAGCTAAGATAACTGTCACGGCAACGATCAGGCCTTCAGGAATAGCCGAAACTGCCACTGCCACCGCCAAAACAAATATTTCTGTAAAGTGAGTTGGGTCAAGAATAATACCATCTATCAAGATAATAACAAAAGCAACCATCACAAAATAACCAATGAATTTTGAAAGTTGGTGAATCTTTTTTTGAAGTGGTGTCTCTTCTCGTTTTTGTTCGCTTAGCTTCACGCTTATTTTTCCAAGCTCTGTTTCCTTCCCTGTCGCAACCACTACCCCCCTTCCCTCTCCTCGAGAAATCAAAGTTCCCTGAAAAACCATGTTCTTCCTTTCGGCCAATATAGCATTTCCTTTTATGGGTTCGATCTCTTTTGTGATCGGCATTGCCTCGCCCGTAAGAGATGCCTCGTCTGCCCCTAAATTCTTTGCATAGAGAAGGCGCATATCAGCCGCAACCCTATCGCCTTGTTTTAGAAAAACGATATCGCCAGGAACCAAATTTCGTGCCACAACAACCATTTCTTTTCCATCTCTTAAAACGTGGACCTCGGTCTTTAAACCTTTCTCAAGCGAGCTTAAAATTTTCTCCGCTTTTCTTTCTTGGAAAAATCCAAACAGAATATTTAAAAGCACTGCAGCAAGAATAATATAGCTATCTGTTCTTTCGCCTGCCAAAAAAGATGCTTCAGCTGCAATAATTAAAAAAATAATAAAAAAACTCCTAAACTGATTGAAAAACAATTTAAGAGAAGTAAGCTTTTTCTTTTTTGCTATTTCATTAGGACCATATTTTTCAAGACAAGTTTTTGCCCTAGACAAACTAAGCCCCTTCTCAGAGCTTTTTAATTTTTCAAGAGTTTGGTTGTAAGAAAGTTCGTGCCAAGGGCTAGGCATATAATTATATTCCTACCAAAAGCTTATAAAGTGCGCTAACTACCGGCCAGATAATATAGGGCGCCAGAAGAACGATAACAATCAAGACAATCATCCTGTTTTGTTCGAGCTGTCTTTGCCACTTTAAATATTTTAGGGGCACAAAGGCACTTAATATTTTTGAGCCATCGAGCGGAGGAATAGGGATAAGATTAAAGACTGCCAAAAGAATATTAACTCTGATGATAATATCCATAAAATTACCCAAAGCAATTAACTGAGAACTTGTTTGGGGCATGAATCTCAAAGTCAGACCAAAAATAGTTGCTAAGATCAAGTTTGCAGCAGGGCCCGCTAAAGCAATTTTGGCTTCACCATATTTTTGGTCTCTAATATTATAAGGGTTGATTGGTACTGGCTTTGCCCATCCGATAGGAAACCCAATAGTAAACCATAAAAGTAAGGGCACCAAGAAAGAGCCAATCGGATCAAGGTGCTTGAGCGGGTTCAGGCTAAGCCGCCCCATCATTTTTGCAGTTGGGTCGCCCAAGCGATTGGCCATGGCGCCGTGTGAAACCTCATGAATAGTAATAGAGATAAGCAAAACAATTAACCAAAACAGTCCAAAGAGAGCAGTCATAGATTGTGTATTACATTTATTTTAGTTCAGGCAAGATTGTTTATCGTCACTGTACATGCCCGAGTCGATACTTGCCCCGAACCCAGCTTTGCTGTGGTGTGGGGTTGTTTTCTTTCAATTTTTGGGTTAAAATGGTAAAACTTGAGGGCAAAATACAAAACTACCCTCTATGTGTATGATATTATCTTTTTCAATATTAATCAAAAAAGATACCAACAAAAAGTATAACAAGTTAAACGATTTAAATATGAAATGTGAAATTTGCGGAAAAACATCAGTAATGGGCGGCCTCACAAAAAAACTAAGAGGAAGAATAAACCCAACTGGCAAAAGATGGAAACGTGCCAACATTCAGGGCGCAACTGTCAATGGTAAAAAAATTAAAGCCTGTACTCGTTGTATCAGAACTTTAAATAAGAACGGCAAGGCCTAGTTTCTTAATACGATTAAAAAGAACTCCTTTTTGAGGAGATCTTTTTTTTATATTAAAAGGATTTGACACCTTTTAATATAAAAAAAAGCCCCGCACTAATTAGTGCGGGGTTGTGAGTCCTATGACTCAGTTATTTATTCTAAACCTTCTGCTGTAGGAGGAGGTGTCATTCGCTCTATTAGAAGCTGATCGAAGCTCGAAGTCTTCGAAGAATCCATCTTCCTGAGCATCCGAGCTGCCACATCAGCACTAGCTGGTGCAGCATTCGCTCGAGCCTGAGAAGCCTTTGCCTTTGCTTGTTCAACAGATGCCTTCGCCTGTAGCCTGGATAGCGCTTTGCCAGCCTTACTACTTCCAAAGGCCTGCATGCTGTCAGTAATACCTTTTTGAGCCTCAGCAATTTCAGCAGTTGCTGCAGCAATTTTGCCTGCGCGCAGTTGTTCCGCTGCTTTCTCGGGAAGTTCTCGGAAAAGCTCTTCAGCCTGAGAAACAATCTCTTCTGCCCACTGATAAAGTTCTGCGCTAGCCGCTAAGCTATTCTCAAGACCATTAATCTTATCAATCGCAGTCTCGCCGATTGACTTGATTGCGCCGAATTCTTCAGCCTGCTGAACGTCTAAAATGTTATCGCTCATAAGAGCCTGAGCTTGCTCAAGGGCATTATCGCGATTACTTACCCATTGAGCTAACTGCCTATTAAGCTCTTTCTTGTCTCCAAGAATCTGCTCTGCCCTAACAAAAGCATTTTCTGCTTTCCTAAGTTTTTCGCGAGTTTCTAGATTTACTTGATTTGAATGCGATCTTTCCAGTCGTTCGGTTGTCTCGAGCTTTTCACTTTCGAGATCGGCAATTGTACCTGCCGTACCGATCATACGACTAATTGCTTTCCGACCGCCAGGTGTGACAACCCCGATAAAAAGCAGAAAAGCAACGATTCCTCCGATGATCCATCCTAACATAATGTTCCCCCTTAGGAACTTTGGTTTTTAAAAACCTGATT
>Ga0222658_1001059_pt1 | contig 12819 bp, 5 predicted proteins | sample AntAcemetagen476_FD_179830 | JGI IMG/M metagenome (GOLD analysis project Ga0222658, IMG submission 179830) | Saline water microbial communities from Ace Lake, Antarctica - #476 | ecosystem: Environmental > Aquatic > Non-marine Saline and Alkaline > Saline | place: Antarctica: Ace Lake | collected... | reverse complement strand
GTATCCCAGGATTACCCTGAAAGCCTTGACCACCAGTTTTTCCTTGAGTTCCTGTAGCTCCCTGTATCCCAGGATTACCCTGAAAGCCTTGACCACCAGTTTTTCCTTGAGTTCCTGTAGCTCCCTGAGTACCAACAGCTCCAATTGACCCTTGAGGGCCATCTGGGCCAGTGGGACCAGTAACTTCATCAACTACTCGTTTCTTTATAAAATTTAAATTAGCGGTCTCCTGTACTGTAGGCACTACACTTCAACTCCCCCATGAAATCTTATGACATCATTTTTTAAAGCCAATAGATGGGCCTCAACATAACAAATATTATTTTCCTTAAGGAACTCATTAGGAAAAAATGTACGTAATTTTCTAGTTTGGAATCTACATACTGATTTACCCCTTAAGAATTTTTGATACTCTTCTTTAGTATAGTACCAAAAGCTATTCTCATTCCAAAAGGATACATGGGTAGGATCTTGAAATGCCCCCCTCCCATCTGTTGACGGTACAGTAATAAAAGAGAATCCCCCATGTGACAACACTCTGTGCATTTCATTCATAGTATGTATTGGATTTTTCAAATGCTCTATGGCGTCCATTGCTCTAACAACACCAACAGTATTATCTTTCAATGGCCAACTATGATCTAAATTAGTGACTATATCACCATCTAATATATCTAATGATGTATACCCATCAAATTTATTTATCCCACCACACAAATCAATTTTTAATAAATCTCTTTCTTCACACCATTTATCCGCCATTCTGTATATATATTTCTCATATATGTCCCATGTCATAGTCTGTATGTCATCAACATTCTTTAGCCAGGTATTATTTTGATGTACTTTATAAATATATAAGCATTTATCTATATGTACCATATCCCCATATAAATAAAATCTACATATTAAATCCTGATCATCAATTACCTTTAAAGTTTGATCATGGCCACCAATTTCCCAATAAGCATTAGCTCTCCATGCTCTTATGTGATTTGGAGTAAACCAGATTAAGCTAACATTTTGAGGATATTGCTTCGGTGACACTATCTCCAATAAAGAGTGCCCCTTATACAAAAATGGACGATATTCCCATCCATTACCATCGGAAAATGTGTAATTCCCCCAATCTGATAAAACCTGAGAAAAATTTGAGTATACAAAGCACGCATTAGGATTGGCATTAAATGCTTTATCAACTTCAAATAAGGCATCACTAGTTAAAAGATCATCATGGTCTAACTCCACTACTATTTCTCCAGAAGCAATTTTGCAGGCTATGTATTTTAGTGCTCCTACTCTACCAACATCCACATCTAACTCATGAACCTTAACTCTATTATCATTCTTTATTTTGTTGGATAATTGGTTGATGGTAGCACCATTATTTAATACAACAACCCATTCCCAATCTTCAAATGTTTGTTCCATTAATGACTCAAATGCATCCTCTAAAAATACACAATTATTTGACGGAGTTATAATAGATATCATATTAATCCCCAGATTAGGTTAATCCAATCATTAGCAATGTCAGACCAATCAGTTTTACTACTAAGAGTAAGTTCTCTATTATTACTACTAAGCTTATTAAATGTGTTATATTCAACAGCTTTTCCTAAATAGTTAAAGAAATCTTTCCTATATTCTTCAGTAGTAGGGTCTTTACATATTAAAAAGTTGTTACTTCTATTAACTGTGGTACTCAATGCTGCCATATCAGTTGTTATAACTATCATCCCCGCAGCTTGAGCTTCTAGCGCTGACAAACAAAAAGTTTCGATAAATGTATTTGGATACGTTAATATCCCTGATGACATCATACTATTAGCTAATTCCCTCTTAGTAATTCTACCACTTATGTTTATATTTTTAAATTCATCTGCCTTGTTATATACAAAATTCTTCTCTTCATTTATTCTTCTCAAATAACCTACGTTGGACGACCAAGATGAGGTACTTTCCCACCCATAGAAAATATCTAGTGAAGAATCTGGGTACTCATCTGTAATACTATTCCACCAATTTAATAATATAAATAACCCACGATTTGGGTTGCTACTGTAGATAAATTTTAATGGGGTATTGCTTTGCTTATTATTTGTGAATAAATTCTTACGTATGCCTAGTGGGATAACACGAACTTTTTCTAAGTCTATTGCCCCATAATATTGTTGAGCTAAGAAGGTCTTATGCCAATTAGATGAACACACTATTAAATCAACTTTGGAGAATATATCTGCTCTCTCATTATCAAATATTCCAGCATCCTGTAACCATAGTACCTTTTTGCAATCAAATAGGTCTATACATTTTGTATCCCTAGAAGAGATAACTATATGAGGGGAGTAACCAGAGTAATTCTCTATCTCACTATTTGGAACATAGTATACCCCCTTATATTTATGTGATTGTTTAGTAGAACAAAATAGGTATACTTCGCACCCAATACGTACTAATTCCTCTGAAAGTTCTAGATACGTTGTTTCAACTCCATGTACCCCACGTTCTTCTATAACTCCCCCCCACACCAACTCAGGAGTATCCCCCAATACCATAAATACCTTAGGTGATCGTAAGCTCCTGATAATAGATAGATCATACATATATTGCTCATTTCCTGGAGCATTTCTAATAAGTTCTGTGTGTACTATCTCTGACTCTTCATATCTATTCAACATCCTATAGCAGGTAGATAGCATTTCAAATGGGGTAACTGTATATTCTATAGGATTCAGAAATAACGTAATATCGTTGGGTTTATCCTTTTTGATAGCTTCCTCATAGCACTTAGTAGCTTCAACAATATTACTTAATTTAAAATAAAGAAGTCCTTTATGATTCCAAGCTTCGGCTCTTCTAGGATCAACATTAATAGCTTTCTCACACCACTCAAAACTCTTATCATATTCCCCCATATCCCCAAAACAAACGGCTATATCATAAGAAGCCTGCCATATCTCATCTCTAAAACAGCTGTCTAACGTTAGGTACTTAAAATAAGCTGTTACAGCATTAAGATTATCTCGTAAATCCTTATAGGTCCTACCTAAATAAAACCAAGCTCTACTATTAGTAGGATCTTTTAATATAGCATCCTTGAGTAGTTTTATATATTTAGGGAACTTCTCTGCATACTCATTTACTTTATCTGATTTGTCATGCAGATGGTTAACAAAGACACTGTTGTCAAATTTCACAACACCAGGCCCTCTTATAACTTCATGAACTCCAGGCCCATCAAACTTCCACTCTCCAGTATTCCTCCATAATCTCGTTCTATTATACTCACACTCATGTTCTATTATCTTACAGGATACTGCATCTGTGCCATCATTCACGTAGGGGAGCAACATAGTTGCATTGTCCGATAGAACTTCATCGGCGTCCATGAATAAAATATATTTACCAGTCGCTAACTTTAGTGCTTCGTTCTTGGTATCAACATAATTTGTAAAAGGTGCTTTATATACTTTACCATATTTTTCAATTATACTTTCAGTTTGATCTGTAGACCCAGTATCTACGATTATATATTCATCTATAATAGTACTAACAGATTGTAAGCATCTATCGAGTATCTCTTCCTCGTTCTTAACAATCATAACCAGTGATATATTTGGTCTGTGATCATAAAACAGATCTTTAAATTTATCCTTATTAGCCAACAAATAAGGTGGACCAGACGGCTCCTCAACAGACAACTTCCTATCAGTTCTGTTATAGGGGTCCGATAACTTTTCAATATTGTTTTGCATATTATCTTTTATATGCTGTAAATTAAACTCTTGATGTGCAAATGCTTCAACCTTCTCTATAACTTTTTCAGCAGTACCAATAGTAGAGAAATGCCATCCTCTACCAATAACTGGCAGTGTCCAGCGAGCTTCTCTGAAATATTGTGGGGAGTGTTCATTTACATTATCTACAGTAGCAGCTACAGTGCCAGACCAATTGTTCTCACCAGAAAAAGTATTGAGATAATAGTAGTAATTTCTATGGGAGAACGCCCCTACATCAAAATTATATGAAGAGAGATCTGGTATCTCATCTATATCTGATATAAGAAGTATATCGGACTTACTTCTATTATTTATGTAGGGGGCTATACAATTTCTCTGAAAATTCTCTCTTTCCCAGTTATCATTGCCCTCTAAATGTTCTAGTACTACATAAGTTATATTAAATTTCGAGAAACTATCCTTTACAGTATCAAAATATAGCGGCTTCTTTTTGCCACTATGTGTCATCATAGACTCTACTAGAATAAATTCATCTACATATTTGTCTAACGAATTCAGTCTTATATCCAACAATTCAATTTCATTAAAAAATGTAAACCCATCAATTATCTGTGGACGAACCATATCGTTTCTCCGTATTTCTCATATGAGCCAAAGAAATCTCTAACAGCATCCTCTACTGGTTTATAATCTATATAATGACCACAAATTATACTATACTCATCATTAACAAATGGCATGAATACTTTTAACTCATTTATAACAGTATCGTATTCATGATCACCATCTAACCATAACATATCAAATGTAATATTATTTTCCTTAAAGTAATCCTCAAAAGATATACTGTCACCATACAATGTGTGTATTTTACCCCTATTTATCTCTTCAAAAAGATTATTCTCTATAACCTTTTGTTGATCTTTGTTATCTATACTAGTACCATCCAACAACCAATTATTCAATAATTTGTCTATTGTATAAACAGTTCCAGCTGTATTAGCTAAAATTTTAGCTGATCTACCTAGATAAGTTCCAACTTCCAGTATACTAAATTTCCAACTTGCAGTTTGACCTAACCACTTGAGCTCATCTTCTGTAGTAAGCCCCATTATAGCTTCGGCCTGTTGTTGTAGATCATAATCAAACAATCTAGTACTAAATTGACTGGCATTTCTTTCGTAGAAATCTTTTGGAAAAGTGTTACTAAAGTATCTCCAAAGATCCTGCATTAGCTTATTTAGTTCCTCCTTATTCCTATACTGGGGCTTTGCAAAATGATACAGATAATCTGGTGCCAAACCAACTCTATAGCCTTTCATGCGTATATCAAGAGAATAGTGAATATCCATTGAAGATTTATCGGGGGTATTTCTATTGCATGATATATCCCCTACTTTTTTGCTGTCAACCAACATAAAATATCCTATCATCCAATTCATATCTTTAGTAGATAATCTTTTAATGTCATAATCATTCTCAACCCACCTGTTAGTTATACATTCATAACAGCAAACCCCACCATAGTTATTGGAAACCAATGTCTCTAATGCATTTGGTATTAAAGTGGAGTTTACAAATTGAACATCATCATCAAGGAATAACCAATATCTCTTACCAGAACTAATGAATTTTTGTCTTAATGCCTCCATATTAGGAGATATAAGTTTATCATCATAGTGAGGTATAAATAAAACATCTGGATAATACTTCTTTAGAGATTCTAATAACAATGGAAGTTTATCCAACCTATGTGTAAAAGTGCCTACAACTAAATCTTTCTCTAATATACTCATACGATTGCCTCTGTCAATATCACCTACAATAAATATATCATTAAACTTCTTCATTACATTATCTGATGAAAATCCTTCAACCAGTTGTTTATACTTACCATCCTCATCCTTCTTCTCAAATGTATTCATTAGATTGTAAACAGATGTCTTATCATCATACAATAACCCCATACCATTTAATATATCTATATGAGATGTGTCTACGCCTAATGAAGTCATAACCGGCTTGTCACAGTACAAAAATTCCCCAATAGCTATACCAAATGTTTCGCCTATAGTTCTAGCATGTATCATACAATCACAGGTATTTATAAATTCCCTTTTTCTAACTACATCAAAGGTTTTAGGGAGGTGTATAATTTTATTATGCTCATAGAAAGGGTCAGTGCTCATAAATAAGAAATATATATCATCTCTGTCTACAACTATGTCTTGTATAGCTTCTTTTACATAGTCAATATTAAATTCATACTCTCCACCGTACCGACCAAATACTATGGCATCTTTTGGGATACCTAATTCCTCTCGTAGATTGTTATTGGTATCTGGCAGATTAATGATGTGAGGAACATATAAAGAACCCCCACCAATTTTGTTAGCTAGATATTCTGAAACATATGCATATACATCCCCATGAGTATCGTAAGAATCAAACACAGCATGCACCACATTTTTAGCATTATTTACTAATACATTATCCTTATCTCCAGATTTAATACTATAGAATATATCAATATCTCTATTATCAATAAACTCTTCTACCTCAGAAAAGTTATCATATATAAGAACTTCAAACTTATCTGAGAATTTCTTAAAAGACGATAATTCTGAGGTACTTGGGGCTGTAATATATGATTTATTGTTTAGGATAGTTTGATTAAAATATGCATAATCAAATAATGCCACCTCAGTACCTCTCATACCCAATTGATTTGAATGGAATAAAATTCTCAATTTTTAGTACCTCCAGGGTGACGGATCAGTACAAATTAACCACTTATACATAACCGCACCATCTCCTGACCCATCATTCTTCAATGTAATTTTAACTATATAATCATTTCCTGGATCATCAATATCCATTGTTCCTTGTCTTAAATCAATATTAGGAGAATTTATTGTATCATAAATCACTTGATAGTGGCTACCACCATCAAAACTTACCTCATATTTGATGTATCCTGTTCCTCCATTTGTGCTATCTGATAAGGACGCAAAACCAACCATATATTGTGGATCATCATCAACTAATGTATAAGCACCAGAAGCTGGAGTACCAGCTACAGTTAAAGTATTTGAAGTGTTACTTGTAACATTAAATTCATTAGCTCCTGAGTCAACTAAAGTTAGGTTAGTACATTCGTTTGTAAACCATGATTGTTCAGTATCAGTCAGAAAATTAAGCCCAACACTAGTTGATGTGCTGGAGAGAATAGTGGTTATATCAGTGTATGTCTTTGACATAAATCCAAATTGCTTATCCACAGTATCATCATCACCATTATCTAATTGACTTTTGTAAACTCGTGCATCGTATTCACTGATATCTGGACTAGCCCTTTTTGTTTCGTCGTCTAGTGCGTCAAATATGGCTAGGCTACTCCACGAAATATTTTGAAAATTAACTTTCATCAATTCCAACTCAATGGCATGGTGATCAGCGTAATTTTCCAGATACGGATGATCATCATCAGATTTCAATTCAAATATTATATTGCCAGAGGAGTCTCTACCTCTAATGCCATATAAATCTGACCCCAAATCACCTATGAACACTCTCTCTTGACTAGATACTGTTATCTTTATAGCTGGAGAAGAGGCAAACTGATCAGTAATATGTAACTGTCCAGTAATGATCTCATCAGCCATCAATCGAGTGGAAGGCCTAAATTCATAAATTTGAGTAGGATCATCATTGTCGCTGTCAATGTATAATCGTATAACCTTAGCCAACTTAGTAGGCGAAAATACTGCTATTACTCTATCATTAGAGTCTGGAGTAGGCCTCCAATAGTCAGATCTTGCTGTATTTTCGTCTGTTTTTGAGGTTAGAGTTAATCCTGCGGCCAAGCCATGATCACCACTGGACACACCTGCGTAATATGACCATTCTGCATCAATAGCATCAGCTGTTCCAACATACAATCTAGCAACAGAGTCCATCCAAATAATAATCTTTTCGAACTCATAATGCACAGGATACTCATATTGGACATGACTCCACGCCATTAGAAGATCACCCCCCCACTATCTCTTGTAGAATCATACAAATCCTCCACATCTCCAGTTCCTCCAGAAGATGTAGCTACAAGATTAAATATATTTTTAATCTGCCCACTCGCTATTTTATTTATTCCAGCAGCAGTTGCAGATTCTTGTTCGTACCAATCTTTTTCTTTAACCTGAAAATAAATATAAGGATGTGTACCATAGGTTGTAATATCATAGTCTGTAAGTGCATATAGTAGAGAATTATCCCCAAGACTAGTCCAATCAGACCAAGTTCCCTCTGTATATGCAGAAAATCCTATAGTAAGTTTCCTGCCCATGTAAGGATTCGCAAGAGAGGGTTGAGGTATAGAAACACTAAGGGTATAAGTCTCCCCCTTAACCAGATCAGACTCTAATTTTACCTCAACACTATGCTCATAACTAGGATAGAAAAGTATGTTTCTATTATCTGTATCTATTACTGCTGATAACAACTCTGTTATATTATCTGTAGTAAATACTCCATTATTCCACCAATCACATAAATTAGTTGCTCCGTGCATAAGAGACATATTTGTTATAGTACAACTAAATGTTTCTGTTTGTCGTCGATAGGCAGTATCAAAGTTTACAAATATTCTATTATATCCACTATAATCAGATTCCCAAGTTATAGTATGTGTATCAAATATACTAGTGGCATAACTATTTTCTGTAATTACAACCTTAGAATCATTCTGGATTATTTTCACTCTATATCTATATTCTTTATGGTCTAATTCTGTGCTGGGAGTCCAATTAAACTTAGCTCCACCAACTATAGTTTCTGCAGTTAAGTTGGTTATGTCGTCTGGTACGGAATTTTGAGCAACTAAGATAGCAGGAGATGTAGATTCCCTACCACCCTTTAATACAGTATAAATCATAAAGTACATAATAGGATACGGAGTAGTATTTGTTTGGTCCATATCTAACATATCAGCTAACATATCATCTATAGAATAAGTATATTCTGTGGTGGATACTTCAACATTTCTTAATATACCACCTGTAGTAGTATTTGGATCTGTATGATATATTTCAATTCTATACCCTCTTATCTCAGCCTCATTGCCCTCTATAGATACCCCCTTCCAACCAATAATAATCTTTTTATCATCAAAACTATCATACCCTACTCCATCTCCTGTAGGACTAGGACCAGAGCCATCTCTATTAATCACTCTTAATCCTGTAGGAGCTGGAATAGTAACTGGGGTTTTTAGTGTAGTTGTTAGATGAACATCTCCACTAGTGTCAGTGGCCGTTTGACAGTTAAAAACAAATAAGTAGTCTTTATCATATTCAAGAGAAGCATCTGAATATATAATAGTGTTATTTGGTGGAAATATAGTACCGCCAAATATTTGATTCCCAGGTACATCATTAGTTATGGGTAGAACTGCCACAAATATAAATGATACTGGAATATAAAGATCCCCAACAGGTACTTCAGCACCTATATCCCATCCTCTTCTACCATCAATTAGCTGAGCTACACTAACATTAACAGGCTTAGGAATTGTGGGTATAAGGGGTGGAGGTAATGGATCTTCTATACTTATAACACTGGCCTCTGTATAAACTGATGATTGGTGCTCTAATCCAACAGCAGATATCTCATCATCCTCCGTTCTCTCTACTGATATTAATCTGTAAGGTTTTATATAGGTATTTACCTCACCAATAGTAAATACAGCATCAGAACAGGGATCTATTGATGGCCAAGTTGAAAGAGCTACAGTAGCAACTTCATTATTTTGTGTCCATCCAGAAGAATCTAAGGTAGCTGATACAAATCCACTAGTGGCAGTCTGATATTGAACTCTGTAGGTAGCAGTATTATTAGGGATAGTAAATGCAGAATCCATAGTTATAGTTTTAACAGCAGGAGCACTATCATAACTAAGTATCCTACCACCATGTCCCCAACTAGGTAACTGATGTTGTATATTAACTATATCACCAGCAGTGGCATGCATAGCATCTAATCCACATTTAAATTCTACAACTTCAGTGCAATTAGTAGCCTTATTGAGCTTAAATATAGCTTCTCTCCTTGCTTTGTGGAAATTAACTAGGCCTTTAAGCCCTACGTTAACTTCATTTAGCACAGGTATAGTGGTTGAGCTGGATTTTACTATTAGATTTCTAAGTTCATAGTTATGATCTGCATCAGAATAGTTAGCTATAATTTTATATGGTACATCTGATATAGAGGTGAAAGACTCTTTGAAACTGTCTTTCAATATATTTCCCATTGTTAATGTGTGTATGGGAGTTTCATCTGTGTCAACTACAAAATTAAATTTACCATCATACCATACGGGCCAACACCTAAAAGCATTACACATCTCAAATAGGGCTGTTAGAGCAGATTGTTCACTCTCTAATACCCCATCATATGTGTGATAGTGTTGTTTACCTGTAGTGGTTATTGACACATCGGTTACTTTACCAGTAAAATCTGTTGAGCCATTCTTAAAATATATATCTATTCTCCCACCTGATGCGCCAGTTAATTCCCAATTATCTTTTGAGAAGGTTACAGTACCGTTACCCCCTAAGTTTAACTCGTCATGTAATGAAGTACCACCTGAAGATACCTGTATAGAACAATCAGTTTCTGATAGGCTAGCGTATTTTATACTAAAACTATATTTATCACCGATTACAAAATGGTAATCTGGATTTACGCTAAACCAATATGATCTAGTCTCGTCATTATCCCCAAAATGCACTTCCCTATTCCCTTTATCCACTGTAGTACAGGAGCTATTACCAATACGATCAGGGAAATCATCGTCTGTTCCCCCATTCCACCAATCACATATATCTTTACTGCCATACACATCATATATTTTATGGCATTCTTTCATAGCAGTTATTATACCACTACTATATAAATCAGACGTGGTTATATAATTTCCAAGACCGTATCTCTTATTTATAAGCCAATCTCTAATGCATAACATAGTATTATTAGAGTATCTAGTTGTATATGTCCCACTACTCCAATAATCTGGTGTACCATCTGCATCCTCCCATTGCCCATCATCAGAATTCCAATACACATCTTCAAAATTGTTGGTGTCCATATCAGGTACAGCTATTTTTTTACCTCTAACTAGGGTAGTTACATTAGGAATGCCTCCAGATAATTGACCAGTGGCTTTTATTCTCATACCTAATAAAGCAGTATTTGGGTATATATACTTACCTTGATTCATTTCAGTAACTGATTGTAATAGTAAAGTATCTGCTGTAGTTGGATCATCAGAAGCAGGCTCTTTTCTACTAACTCTTATATCATATATATTTCTGCCCGTGTTAAGCCCAGTATCGGAGAAATCAAGCTCTGCTGTAACCCATACACCAGTTCTTTGGTTGTCTCGTATTTTCCAGTAGCCATCAGTGGTTGTAGTATAAGATAATTCTATAGTACTATTTATTATTTTGTTTATATCCTTTTGATATACTGCAAAATAGACTTTGTATGTACCCATTATTATAGCTGGGACATAAAGATCTGGGCGTAGGAGGCGTTGCGAAGTAACTAAAGGACCATCTACATTTAATATATCACCAGTAGGGCCATTTGCATCAGTTTCTATACCATCATATACATTATATTCATAGTGATTAGTCCATGAATTAATTGTACCCCACGTATCTTTAGTAGTTGAGATATAAGCATGGATTATCTTAATAATATATTTAGGTGGGGGAGTATTTGCTACTATATAAGTATGACCACATTCAAAAGTTTCTGGAAATCTTGAGTTAAGTGCTGGCATGCCACCTTCTTTATTGTCTGTGAATGCGGCAGTATATATATTGTTTGGGACTGTTGTTATATAGGTAGAATCGTTTGTTTCTTTATATGCAATAGTATAATCTACAGTTTCATCTATAAAACTCCCATTATCTAACCGATACAGAGCTGGAGATTTTATTTGTAGTTTAACCATATCAACTGGTTTTGTGGTGGTATAAACTACTTCTTCACTATCCACAAGTCTACCTATTTCATCACCAAGGTCAAATTGAACTCTTTCATTATCAAAGTATGGGATCTTATTCTGAGCCGTCGGATTATACACACTTTTATTAGCATCTTTATCGTTGGTTCCATTTCTAGACCACCACTCTACATCTTGATAATTTCTTAGTGGTTGATCATCTATTTCTATAGCTGGATTGTAGTATGTGGCATCTTTAGTAATTGCGTCTACACTAGCAGTAAAGGAAGTATTACATGCAGATGCATAATTATTTTCCCTGGCTATTCCATCTATCTCTCCTTCACATAGAGCTAGCAACAGGTAGAGATAGTTATCTTTACTACTATAATTCTCAGTGAATACTGATATTACATTACCACCAACTCTGTGGCATCCGTATATAATCGGAACTGGAGCCCCATATTTGGCTGTGGTTTTTATTCCTGACCAACTATAAGTTTGAGTTTCTCTATTTCCAGTAGCTAAAAGCGGTAGGTCAGTCTGAGTTAAGGCTTGTATTATACCACCAATCATTATTACTGCACCCAGCATCATAATTTTAACACCAAGTGGAGAGGCACCACCATATGAGAGCACTGTAATAGTAGCACCAACTATCATCATTACAGCCCCTAATATTATTTGTAGGGCACCGCCTTGGCCTCCAGCAATAACTGGAGTTATAACTACTTCATCATACTCCTTCACTAAACATAAGGCCCAATCATCCACGGAAATCTCAATGCCATTAAGATACATCATGACTTTTTCTGACATTATTAAATCGTAGATCTCATCATCCTGAGCACGAGCGAATTCTGCCGCACAGTGAATCAAATGAGGATTATCCACAGATTCAAATTCAGATGACTCATCTAATAGATTTCTGAAAGTGACTAAGGCCATACTATTTATCGTCTCCTTTAAGTCTCATAACAGCGTACAATCTGTCCTCAAATGATGTTCCCATTAATCTGGCTATCTCTGATGTTTTGCCTTCTTCTATATGGAGTAGCTTATTGTCCC
>Ga0222658_1001056_pt1 | contig 12840 bp, 15 predicted proteins | sample AntAcemetagen476_FD_179830 | JGI IMG/M metagenome (GOLD analysis project Ga0222658, IMG submission 179830) | Saline water microbial communities from Ace Lake, Antarctica - #476 | ecosystem: Environmental > Aquatic > Non-marine Saline and Alkaline > Saline | place: Antarctica: Ace Lake... | reverse complement strand
GAATAATAGGTGTCGTGATGCAGCGAAAGACCCTATGTTTCACGTAAGGACTGCCTCTCATACAGAAAAACCGTCTATTCTATATCAATTAAACGTGCTAAGATCATGTCATAGACCGGGTAACGAGTTAATTCTTAACTGGACGAAGGAAACAACCTACGGGACAGAGATAATTAGCATTAGGAATCAGACTAAAATCGAGAAGGCTCAGTTAACTTGTGACAATTACCCGGCAGTAGCAGCAGTAGGTTATGTCGCTTCGATGTTTCGGGAACACCCACCAATAAGGAAGTTTGCACCAGTCAGAGCGCCTCAACGCAGATCAGCCGGAGGATATTAAGATGAAAGAACTAAAAACGCCTTATGAGATTACTGATTCCAGTAACGATGAGGAAAAACACGATAGGCGAGAAATAGAACTCGGCAAACTAGTCGCCTGGATGGTAAGCCCTAATCTTATCAATGACTTAGAGGGTGACGATACTAATAAAGTCCGTCTCCTGGAGAAGTGGGGCGCTGATGTTTGCAAAGGGTATAAGAACGATCTTGAATCTGGCGCAGAGAAGGCGGCGCAAGTCTATAAGACTGAGAAGCTAGCAAAACTTCAATCATTAAAGCCTGATCCTGATTTTCCATTCCCCGATGCTGCTCAAGCAGTAAATCCATTAGTGTCCAAGGCGGTTACTCAATCGTTTATCCGTGAGTTCGGTATGTTGATGAAAGGGCAGAATATTGTTAAATTCAACGTGAAAGGTAAGGACCCTGAAGGTGTTAAGGCGGAGAAAGCGGAGAAAGCAGGCGCATTCCTATCCTATTATATCCTATATGTGATGGACGATTGGCTTATTAATCATATCAACGCGCTGATGTCAAAGCCGTGTAGCGGAGCGGTATACAAGAAGAACTATTACGATGCGTCTAAAAAACGTGTTGTCAATGCTTTAATCCGGGCAAGTAATTATATTATGGACAACTTTACTGTCAGCCTGGATACGTGCAACCGCGCTACGCATGTATATACGCTATATCCATACGAGATGGAATCCAAATTCCGTAGCGGTGATTTTGTTGAGATTAACCTTAGTGCTGGCGATGGTGCTCGTGATGAGGATGCTGGGAGCGCGGTTGATTCTCAGGAAGGCAATCAATCAAGCAGCGGGTTTTTGTCAGGAAGTATTAACTCCGGCGGGGATGATCCAGATGCGCCATATATTATGTTAGAACAGGCAACCAGGCTAGATTTGGATAAAGATGGCAGCACCGAGCCTTATATATTGGTTGTCGAGAAGGCCAGCCAAAAGGTCGTAAAGATATTCGCTAATTTTGATCCAAGCACTATATATATCAAGGTCCCGCCGCTTGAGAAGGAAGATAAGTCAAAAGGCGATTTGTTATCTCTGGAAGCCCCTCCAACAGACCGGATTATCACATTAGAAGAGTATTTGAAAGAAGAAGAGGCAGCCGGGCGCAAACCGAAGAACTCAGATCGCGTATTTGTTGCGAAGATAAAGAAACTGGAGAGTGTAACTCAGATGTTGCACATGCCTTCGGTAGACGGAAGTATCAACGGTCAGGGGCAAGAGATATTAGCGACAACTAATGAATTGATCAACGATGTGACAAATATGCTGCTGGATTCCGGGACTCTAGCCAACCTAAAGGGCGGACTTATCACCGAGGATGTCCAACCGATTGATGGCAGCGATAAAATAGAATCAACGATGAACGAATATACGACCGTCCGGGTGATTGATGGTCAACCGTTGGGTAATCACGTAATGCATTATCCCAAGATTGAGCCATCTATCGTATTGTATCAATTATTGATTGAGCTGACTCGCCAGGGCGATGAGCAGGCAGGCGCAACTAATCTTATGAGCGGCGGGATGCCCAAGGGTAATACTCCAGTCGGCACGGTCCTTGCGCTGCTAGAGCAGGGATCAAAACGCCATAGCGCTACTACCGAATTGTCGTATATTGGTATGAGCAAAGAGTTCACACTGATATGGAATCTTATCAAGAAGCATCCGCCGGAGAACATGGGCTTTATTAATAGCGAAGGATCATGGGAAGAGTTTTCCATGGAAGATATGGACGATGACGGGCTATATGATATAGTCCCTGTAGCGGATCGTGGCGATATTTCCAACGCGCATAAACTAATGAAAGCGACTCTATTGCGAGAGGTTGTAAAGGAAATCGCTGATGCTGGTGGCAATCCAGGTGAAGTGCTGCGTCGTTACCTCGAAGCAATTCAAACTTCTGATATAGAGCAATTACTACCTACTGATGCTAAACCGCCTGAATCCATTGAGATGATCCAGGCCAAGCAAGAAGTAGATAAGGTTTCACTTGAATCAATGAACGCTGGTAAAGATTTCGAACTCGAATCCAAGAAACTAGAGCAAGAATTTACGCTGGCAATGCGCAAACAAGAGATGGAGAATCAGCGGATACAGAACGAGATCTTCCAGGGTACGGCTGAGATGAAGAAGAATCTCGCCTCGGCGGCGAAGGATATTGCTTCAGCGGAATCGATGGAGCCGGGAGATCAACAGTACCGGTTACAGGTTGAGACGGATATGCAGCAGTATAACCAGAATTACAAGAAGTTAGCGGCGCATAAAGACGGACAGATACAGAAGCAAAAGGCTGAGATAGAACGATTGAAGGCTAGTGTAGCGCCTGCACAAGCGCCAGTTCAGCCTCCTCAAGGGACTAATCTTCCACAGCCGGGCGGCGGTATGCCACAGCAACCCATGAATCCAGGAGAGGAACCGATGCAATGATAACGATAGATACTTGAGTGGGTTGGGCGGGAATAAGTCCAGGGGCATACCAGACCCTCTGGTTTCCACTTAAGCGCTCAACTCACCCAGCACAAACACATAGAGAGGGATAACAATGGATCAGGTTAAACAGCAGAACCAGATACAGGAAGATCAACTTAGGGCATGGCGTAACCGGCCAGAGACGCAGTGGTTTATCCAGCAGGCGGCATTGCTACTAGCCACGAAGCGCCATAGGTTTGGGAAAGGTGGTATACGTGATGAAGAAGGGACTACTTTCCTGGAGGGTGAAATCAGTGGTATAATATCAGTAGTTAGGGATATAATTAACTTGCCGGACTTCGATAAAACCCCCGGTAAACATGGGAAGATACCTAATGCGCGAACTAAATAAAGATCAAAATTTGATTACCGTGATTACAGATATTGATGAGGAATTAAAAAATATTCTATTTAGTGGTCGCATTAATCTGAGAATTGATTATAATACGGGTGGTATAAGACATCTGCGTGGAAACGTAGAGAAGAAAATAAGTCCAAAAGAGAGCCTTTTAACTGAAATAGACATATAAATAGATTACCGGCAGCATAAATCTCTTAGTCTCGTATATGGCTTTGACCAATAACCGCCCCGGATGCTTAACAGCGTTCGGGGCTATTTTTATTCACAGGAGAGAGAAAAATGGCACAACCTACTGATTTGAGATTAGAAAAGCAAGAAGGATTCATCGCAAGGGGTGTATTTATAATCGTCGAGATAGCTACAGTATCTCGCGGGATCGAAATGGTAGGGAAACAATTGAGCGCCGAGGTTGGCACCATAGTATCAATTGGGCCGAATGCGTTTCTTACAGAACCCGGAGACTTCGCAGTAGGAGATAAAGTATTCTTCCGGCGCTATGGAGGAAGCCAATTTTCAAGAAGTGGTTATACCGAAGAAGAAAGGCTGCAAATCGTAGAAGAAAATAAAAACGCAGCGCTAAGCGATACAAAACCTTTTCCACCAGATGAGTTGTTTTTCGTGCTGCCAGACGCCGACGTTTACTTGAAGATTATCCCGGATAAAGACGCGATAGTTTTCCATGCGAGTGATGAGCAATACACGGACATGATGGGGACGGTTGATCCGGTGGAACCGACAACACAAGATAAGATAACCGAAGAGCAGATACGTAAACTTACCGGCGTAGCAGCAAGTGATACATCGTTTATACCGGAGGTTGATAATGGCTGACAAAATATATCCACGCCGTAACGGCAAGGAACTAACCGATGAGCAACGGGTCAAATTCGATGAGTGGGAAGAACGATTCATCGGAACTATTGGAATGACTAACCCTGATTTGTTACTAAGAGATGTAAAGATACTTGCTAAAAACTGTGCATTCGACGTGATTATCGCAACTATGATTGATGAAGACGAAGGAAATGCTTCATAGAGAAGCAGAATAGGAGTTATACCATGGCAGAACTAGACGCCATTGCAGGAGTAGCGCCAGTAGAATCACCTGGAGAACATGACGCGCCGCAACTAACAGAAGATATGACGGTCAAGGAATACGCCAAACTTAAACATGGATATCGTGACGATGGCAGCAAGAAGTTATTTGATTATCTAGAGTTCCCCAAGGAGAAGGGGATCCAAGCGGCTAAAGAGGCTAGAGAGTCCAAGAGGCAATCGATAAACCTATCCCGTAAACTGGATAAGATGACAGAGAAATTGGCTAATCTTGAAACTCAATTACAGACTGGCGAGTTTCCTGAGACTGTTGAAACGCTTGAGCAGAAGTTAGTTGAAGCGGCAGAAGCCGGTGATACTGAAGAGGTTTTGAAATACAAGGATAAGTTGATCGATATATCTCTCAAGCAGAATACACCGACTAATACGCCTAAAGAAGACCCGAAAACAGAGGTATTCGAGAGTTTTATAGATAATAATCCTTGGTTGCAGGACGATAAAAATGAAGAAGCCTACACGCGGTTTACTGAGATTACTGAGGATTTGGCATTTGATAACCCGAACTGGACAGAGCGCGACATTCTACGTAATGCTAAAAAGCAGACGTTGGAAGAGTTCAGCGATATCGGCGGTAGTAAGGAAAAGCAGGACTTAGTAAACACTCGGCAGCAATATTCTCCGCCAATTGGAGACGGACGACCTCCGGGCAGCAGGCCAGTTAATACGGTCAGCAGTATCAGTGATCTTAAATTAGACCGTAAAGGCCAAGACCGAGTTGCTAGATGGATAAAAGACGAAGTACTGGAAACAGGATGTAAGCCAAAAGAGGCAGAAGCGCGGTATATGAAAGCGCATAGGGAGATAAACAATGCCTAGAGTTAAAAGGTCAGATGGCCTAACACAAGACAATCAAATGGTTAATGAAAATATATCTAGTCCAGTTGAGGCACGTAGTATTACTGGATTGTCACCACAAGCCGAAGATTCGCCAGGATTAACAGATGCGCTAAAGATTAAGGAATTAGAGGCACAACTCAAGAAAGAAAAAGAATCAACGCTTAAACAGCGTGGGTTGCTACTGAATCAAGCTAACTCAGTAGAATCCGAAAGCCCATATCAGATTGCTATCAACGACAATGAAATCAGCCTAGTTGAACGCCATAATAAGTTGGTCGCAAAATATAATGATCCAGGGCTTACGCAGATAGAACACAACACTTTGCTTCGTACACGACTGGAAATAGACCAGTTAAGAGGCAAAGTATTTGACTTGCATAGAACAAGTCAAACGAAAGGCGATCAGTTGTCCGCGCAAGTATTAGGGCAACGGCGCAAGTTACATATTGATGGATTGCCAGAAGGCTACCATCATCGATGGATACGCGAAGACGTTCTAAGCGATGCTTTGAGGATTGGCTACAGATTAGTTAGTGATAATGGGTCAATATCAGTCGAAGCAGATTCCGAATCATGGAACCCGACCAATCTGGGGAGTGCTAGAAAGCAACAGGTAGGTATAGATAAACAGGGTCAACCGATGTTCGACTACTTATGCTTAGAGCCTGTCGAGTGCTGGAATGAACGGCAGCGCAAAAAATATGACGCTGGAGCAATATCCAAGCGGGAAAACATTAATGGCGCTCCCGGAACACTGAATCAACAAGTTGGTGAAGGCAAAGGTAATGCTTACGGCCACATCAACATCAAGCCTTTAGGCGGGGGTCTACCTGCGGCAACACACTAAAGGTCGGTATTTAGGCAAAATGCGAGAGTCTCATCCTTCGATATATTGAGGGAAGAGTGACCCGTCTGCATTGCCGACGGGTTTTTAGTATAAACAAATAAGGAGTAAAGAAAATGGCTAATATTGATGCCCCAAGAGGGTTTACTTGTATAAGTGACAAACAACCGTCAATGCGCTGCCAGTTCGCGGCGACTGATGCATCCGCCGCTGGGATTGGAGATATCGTAAAGTTGACTGGAACATCAGATGCTACTGGTAAATATCCAATCGTAGCAATTATTTCGGCTGCGGATGATGTACCATGTGGCGTCCTGAAATCAATTATTGTTGAAAATTCAGGACATGACCAAAGTAAGATTTATCGCGAAGCATCTGTAAAAACTGATGTTATCATCACTCCTATTTATGAAGGAACGGTATGGGTAGGACAATCAAACGGTGTAGTCGCGGCAGCGGATATAGGACTTTGCTGTGATCCTACGTTCACCACGTTAAACACGTCCACTGGCATGTCAACTATGGAAATAGATATTTCTACAAAGGCAACTACTCTTACTTTTGCTATGAAGATTCTGAGAATATCCCAGGAACCGGATAATGCATTAGGAGCAAATGCGAACTTGGAGTTCAAATTTAACGAATCTTCGTTCTATTCCCTTACTGCTGGCGTTTAATTTGACTGAATGAGTGACACTAATACAGTGAATAAGGAGTAAGTAAAATGTCAGGAACTATAACTCGCGGAAGTTTTCCCGCGGATCTAAAACCAATCGTTAAACTCTGGTTTGATGATATTCTATCACAACCGAAATACATGTGGAGAGACATCTTTAAGATTGAATCGACTGGTGATGCGTTCGAGCGCGTCATGAGTCAGAGCAATTTCGGATTGTTTCACGAGAAAGAAGAGGTCGGTTCAGTATATTGGGATGAAGCCCAGCAAGGCTTCGCAACTGATTACACCGTTATGGATTACGCTCTTGGCTTCCAAATTTCCAAGAATGCTATTAATGACGGGACCAGTAACCGGCTACTGAAGAGCCTTACTAAGGCGCTAGGCCGCTCTGCTGGTGAAACACCTGAAGTTCTGGCCTTTGACATCTTCAATAATGCTTTCGCCGCAGGGACAACTTACGGCGATGGTCAACCGCTATGTTCTACATCGCATCCGGCGGCAGGCGCAGGAGGTGGGACTTCGCAGAATCGTCCTACAGTTGACGCTTCGCTCTCCGAAGCCGCTATCGAGGATGGTCGTATCATTATCAAACGTTACAAAAACGGTAAGGGTATTGTCAAAAATATCCAAACTGATTGTCTATTAGTCACGCCTGAAGAAGAGGCAAATGCATACAGGATTGTTAACAGTATGCTACGCCCGTACACGGCCAACAACGACCCCAACTTCATCAAAGATGTAGGTATGTTCCCTAAAGGCTTGAAAGTTTCTCCTTATCTGGATGATACTGATGCCTGGTTCATGCTTAACGACATTGACGACGGATTGACTTGCTTTAATCGGCAAGACCTAGAATTTGGCGAGTCCGTTGAACAGTCAACGTTTGTACATTCATTTTTAGCGAGTTTCCGCTTAATCTTTGGATGTTCAAATTGGGAAGCAGTTTATGGTTCCCCAGGTATGTAATCAAGAACGCTTAGTCGCGTGTGAGTTATCTCTCTCCAGAGGGTGGGTAGGTTAAACAGCCTGCTCACCCTCCAAAAAAGATTAAGGAGTAATGAAAATGAAACGTTATATATTTCTATTAGTTTTGCTGATAGGATTTATTTCACCAACCGTATTCGCTCAAACGACCACTAACTTCGGGTATGGAGTCACTAATGTAAGTAACGCCGATCCGCTAGGGTATATCACGCTACCAGTCCCAGTAGATATGATTCAGGTTTTTGATGATTTCAATACAGATGCTTCCATAGTTGGAGCGGCATCCGTAAATGTTGCTACTCCAGAAACCGCCATATTGCCTTATTCTCAATGGTATATGTATAGTGTTGGCTCTTATTCAAACGGCATAACTGCAAGTACTTTAGTAATTAATACCGGGCCAACAGATAACGACAACGTTTTTTATCGTTCTAGAGATGCCATATTCCTTCCTGCTACAGGGAAAGAAATATATTTCGAGGCATTGATAAACTTTGCCTCTACAACTGGAGATACGACACAATCAGACATGCTAACCGGTCTTCTGATTGTAGATAATACTCCTATAGATACTACCAGCGGAATTTGGTTCCAGAAAAGAGACGGATCGGATAATTTCCAATTCAGGGTTGCTAATTCTGGTAATATTACTGAGGCGACTCCAAATATAACAATAGCGGTTGATACTAACTATAAGCTTAGTTACCACTATGATGGCGTTAGCAAAATTAATTACTTTATTAATGATGTACAATATGGCGCTGCTGCAACTACGTATTTACCAACTACAGCGCTTGTTGCTACGTTCGGAGTTCAAACAGGAACATCCTCGGCCGCTGAATTAGATATTGATTATATTTATGCTGCCATGGAGCGATAAAGGGTTCTTATCACAACCCTTAGAATAGAGGTGAATAAATATGAAACGTATAATTATGTCTATGCTTGTACTGACGATGATGTCATATTGCGTTGTATCTAGCATGGCGGCTACAGAAGATTGGGATGTTGATCGTAACCAATATCACGCCCAACTAATCATCGGTGCAACTGATAACGTTACGCACGAAGCATATTATTCAAATGTATTGGAAATACCTATATATACTGATAATATTTCGTTAGTTATCAGATCAGGTACAACCTCTGATATTACAGTAAATAACTCCGTGAGAGGTAGCATTAGCAATGCTACATTCGATATAGGTATATTCGATTCTAAAGAGATGGCAGATTTCTACCTAACCAATGCTTCTACAATTGGTTATCCTCCTAAATATGCAATTCCTATTGGAGATAGCGCAATTGTATATAAGGCACTGAACGGTAGGGAGAAGATCACTGAATACGGTAGTTATCAAATACCGAACATGAATAGCACTGGAGGCACAGCGAACCTTGTAATATGGGCTTCCGCAACAGTGGCCGATGCCACCACGTTTAACGCGGTAGGGTTGATATTCGATGTTTATTTCAGCAAAACCCGGTAGGAGGTAATTATGGCTTTGAAAATAGATCCTTCGGCTGGGTGGTGTGCGCGAGGGCTGCATTTCGCTTCACTAGTGCCTGATGGGAATAACCCAAGCATCATGGTATGCAAGAAACACAGAGACCCATACCGGAACGATGCCCCACCGGATACAGCGGAAGACCTTTCTAGGCCACTTTACCAAGATAAGCCAGGGACTCAATCAGGGTATGTCACAGATGGCAATTTTTCATCTTACGAATTTTACTTAGACGGCGAAACCGATTTATAATAAGGAGAGTCTCATGAAAGCAATGGTATTACGACGGTTAAACACATTGCCGGATGCAATATTGGATAAGTACCAGGCCGAGAATATTGCATTACGGTTTGTTCCCGATACCCAACTAGAAGGGCTACTAGAAAAAGGTTGGGAATATGCAACCACAAAGAGCAAAGAACCGCAACGTATCTGTGTAGGAGAGCAGGGCGGTATGGTTGTTCAATGGCTAATGGCGAACGTAAAGGCCGCGAATGACGCTAAGGCTGAGGCTGCTAAAGTCGTGCAAATGGCTAAAGATGATGTCGCCAGTGCGAACGCTATGAAGAAAAAAAAAGCAAATTAAAGTGGTGATCTATGAGTACGTCAGGAGCCACATCTTTCACAATAACGCGAAATCAGATTATTGAGCAAGCGCTAGGCTATATCCAAAAATTTGGTATTGGAGATAGACTCCAAGCAGAAGACGCTAATGCTTGCGCTATGACGCTCAATATGATGATTAAGCAATGGCAACAGGAAGGCATCAACATTACCTTGATGCAGGATATTGCTGTTTTCCTGGAGAACGGTAAAGCAACCTATAAATTAGGAGCTAATGGTGATAATGCTTCCACTGAATATACGCAAACTACGGTAAAAACTGCCGGTGTTTTAGGCGATACTACTGTTGAACTTACGGCAAAATTTGCCGATACGGATGCTATTTCTCTAGCACAGAATAACGCTAAGTCGTGGTATGTTACGACTGGAGTGCGGCACCTTAACCTTAATGGCGCTATAAGCGATGGTGGTACGGCATTAATGCCTATGCCTGCTGTAGTTACAATAACCTCAGACGCTGATGAATCTGGCACTGTATTCACTATTACAGGGTTAGACACTAATGGTAAAACTCAAGTCAAAACGGTTACCGGACCTACGGCAGGAGCAACGACTTCCACAACAGATGAATATGCATCGGTCAGTTCGGTAACGTATCCGACTGGCGGCGCGTTAGTTGGCAATGTTACTATAGGCTATGATGCAGCGTTGAAGCGCATAACTACGGGTGAATTAGACTTTTACGGTATAACCCAGGATAATAATACTATCCATTGGGATACTTTATTGTCTAGCGCTCCATTTTCTACAGGAACGACGGCTGCTTTGAACTCGCCATTAACCTATGCAGCGGCAGCGCTTAACCCTGTATTCTTCTATAAAACGAAGGCTTCGCGGCCATTAGATATTATATCAGCCAGATTAAAGAATAGTTCTGGCAATATATCTTCATTATGGCGTCAGGGAAGCAAGGAAGAAGCGCTCAACAACAATTCGACTGTTACGGGGACACCATCATCCTTTTGGTACGATCCAACGATAGAAGATGGGACATTATATGTATGGCCTGCACCTACAGATATAAAGAGTGTATTATTATGCCAATCTCGTTTACCGATAGAGGTACTCGATAGTTCTGGAGACACCGCATCATTTCCTCAAGAATGGGGATTAGCGTTAATTCAGAATTTAGCGGTTAATATAGCGCCTTTATATGAAGTTATACCGAGCCAGATGTTAGCATACCAATCTAAGCGTTCACTAGATATCGCCAGACGCAGCGAGAATCAAAATAGATCGTTGCAAATAGCACCTCGATTAAGAAGAGGACGAAAGTTTTATAGATAGATAAACAGGGATTGACATGGCCTACGAATTTCCTTTTATTGATAGATTGGAAAACCTGCCCCGTAATTTGATATTTAATCCAAATCTAACGGGTGGGAAATCCGCGCTTGTATTATCCCCTGGATTAGAAAAGTTAGCAGATACAGGGACACTGGAAGTCGCCGGAACTGTAGCGGAGATCCGGGGCATGGCTAATATGAACGATACCGTTTATATAGTCGCTGTTGATAAACTGTTTAAGATGAACTCATCGAATACTCTTACCGAAATAACTACTTCTACTACACGTTTGCTTACTAAAACTGGCGCTGTCACGATGGAATATAACGATGCCTCTGCTGCTAGACAGTTGGTTATCTGTGACGGGACTTATTCATATTCGTATAGCGAAACCAAGAATGTATTAACTAAGTTATCCGGCGATACACATAACTTTCCTGGAGGCGAATCAGTCGCGTATCTTAACGGGCGGTGGTTATTTAATTTGCCTGATACAAATAGATTTACTTGGTCCAGTTTGAATGATTCGCTTACTTATGACAGTACAGATTATATTGGAGTATCGGAACCAGCCGGAGATATCCTACGGTTATTCACGTTCAACGATCAATTGGTTGTGTTTAAGAAGAACGGTATTATATTCTACGATAACTTTATAAGTGGCGGTAATCCATACACGCACCGTAATGGCGCTGATATGACGGTCGGGTTAAAGGGGCGGAACGCTGTCACGGAGATTAACAGTACCATCTATTGGCTAGGTGATGATCTAAACGTTTACCGGGCGAATGGCTATAATCCTGTAGTAGTATCGCATTACCAGTTATCAACCAAGTTTGAATCGTATACGGTCACGGATGATGCAATAGCATTTGGATACATCATAGATGGGTTGCCGTATGTTGTGTTTACGTTCCCTACAGAAGGGAAAACATGGATATACGATCCGGCTACTATGCATTGGTCGGAGCGTTCATCTTATAGGGATGATGCCTTTTATGATGGGATATTCAGGGGCAATTGTTACGTAAAGTTTGGTGAACGGCACTTGATAGGTGATTATCGTAATGGTGTTGTTTACGAAATGAAGGATACAATTTATGAAGATAATGGACAACCTATAAAATGGAAGAACATTTGCCCTGCCTGGGATAATAACCGGGAGTTTATGAATATCAGTGAATTAGAGGTGGTCTGCACCCAGGGAACCGCTACTTTAAGCGGTGATGGATCAGCGCCAACGATCATTTTGCGCTATAGTAAAGATAACGGAAACACCTGGAGCATGGAATTATGGAGGGCTTTAGGAGAAACAGGTGAATATGGGAATAGGTTAAGATGGCTGCGACTAGGTTCGGCGCGCAAATGGTATGTGGAGTTATCTGGAAACGCACCGATAAAATGGATAATAACGGATGTCTACGTACATCCACCGGAGAGACGATAATGGGAAATATAACACTAGAACAATGGGATGCCCTATCTTCAGACGAAAAAATAAAGTTATTAAATGCAGATATTCCTGACTCGAAAAAGTTGACGCAAGAAGCACGCAAGGAAATAGACAGGGCAAACTGGTTAGAAAATATACCTATTGTAGACGCTGAACCGTTTGAATATTACACGATGGAAGACTTGACCGCTTGTATAGTAAACCCTGATCAAGACAAGGCTTATGTGTTCAAAAAGGACAGCACGGCGGCTATGATTATATGTCCTACGTTGGATTTACTATGGAACAGCACATGCAAAACGGTAGTGGAATGCAT
>Ga0222658_1001055_pt1 | contig 12841 bp, 11 predicted proteins | sample AntAcemetagen476_FD_179830 | JGI IMG/M metagenome (GOLD analysis project Ga0222658, IMG submission 179830) | Saline water microbial communities from Ace Lake, Antarctica - #476 | ecosystem: Environmental > Aquatic > Non-marine Saline and Alkaline > Saline | place: Antarctica: Ace Lake... | reverse complement strand
CCTTTTTTGTGCATATCATCCAGTGTTTCTGCATGAGCTGTGTCTAAGTTATGCAGAATTCTCTCTTTTTGCCCCTGTTGTTCAGGGGAAAAGGAATGCTCGATGGTTTCACGAAGTAACTGGTTTCTCCTTTGGACTGATTCGATCTTTGATTCACGGTGTTCGTTTGATTGCTCGCGTGCCTTGGCAAGTTCTTTGTGCAGACTTTGTTGCTGATCCAGGTCTTCCCTGTCCTTGAGATCGATGATCTCTGTTTCAAAGTAGACCGTTCTCGTTTGTGCACGTTCCTGTTGTTTGATTTTGGCCATGTTTTAGTTTGTTTAAGATGATTCTTTTTCTTTCTTGGCTTCTTTGTCCTCTTTCTTTTTTTCTTCCTTCTTCTCCGGTTTCTTCTCAGTCTTTTCACTCTGTTCCGCGATAACAGTTGCTGCTTTTTCGAAAGCATCTTGATCTACTTTTATTGGCAGACCTTCTCCTGTGTGCTCCGCTTTGATCCTTTTTACAGTACTAGACATGAATGCTCGGAAGTTATCGTCCATACCTTCGGCAACAGCGTCATAGTATGTCTTTAAGATTTCACTGCATGTGAATGACTTACCTTCTGGTACAACGAATTTTTTGTGCCTATTCAACTCTTTGTAGAATTGACCATGTTTTCCGAGCAAGCTCTCTATACTGCCCACAAAAGCGCCCTTGAGCCAACCTGGTGCTTTTTCCATACTCAGAAGAATTGAGCCAAATGCCTTAGCCATTTTTTCCCGCAAGGGCCCAATGATGCCTGTGATTTTTTCCGAAATAACACTGAGCGCGTTGCCAATCTTTTCGAGCATTGGCCCAAACTTCTCAGTGAGTTTCCCCAATCCACCTCCAACTTTTCCTAGTGTTGCACCAACTGCTCCGCCACCCAAAGCGGCGAACCAGCCAGACTTCTTCTCTTCCCCCTCCTTCTGTTGATCTTTCTTTGTTTCAGGGGCGTTTTGTTGTGTGTTCATAGCGTCGATCTTCATTTCAGCTGGTTTGACTTCCAGAGGACGAATTTGACTTTCGTATATTCCTTGTCTTCCACGCTCTGATTCTTGAGCAGCTCTGGCTTGTTCTATTTTTTTAGTGGGGATTTGCGGCGTCTCAACACTCTCCGGATTCACCGGTTCCTTGTTTGCTCGCTCGGGATTAATCGTCATATGTATTTTTGGGAAATATCATGTAATTATAGCGGATTTTGGGGTTTTCCTCAACTACAGCTGCACACCCCGAAACGTGATATTGTGTGCACATGCGTCAATACTTAGATTTTCTACGGCATGTATACGATCACGGCACCGAAAAATCGGATAGAACAGGCACAGGCACAAAGAGTGTTTTTGGCTACCAGATGCGATTTAATTTACGTGAGGGCTTTCCGATGCTCACTACAAAAAAGCTACACACACGCTCAATTTTTTATGAGCTTTTGTGGTTTTTAAAAGGGGATACAAACATCAAATATCTCACAGAGAACAAAGTCAGAATCTGGGATGAATGGGCTACGGAAGACGGAGATCTTGGACCTGTTTATGGCAAGCAATGGCGAGATTTCGGTGGTGTGGATCAAATCAGCTGGCTGATTAATGAAATCAAGACAAATCCCGATTCCCGCCGCCTAGTTGTGTCGGCGTGGAATCCAACCGTGCTCCCGGATGTTTCCGTGAGCCCGAAGGAAAACGCTGCGCAGGGGCGCATGGCGCTGCCGCCGTGCCACTGTCTTTTTCAATTCTATGTGATCAACGGTGAACTCAGTTGCCAGCTGTATCAGCGGAGCGCAGACATTTTCCTCGGTGTGCCATTCAACATTGCTTCCTATTCACTCTTCACGCACATGGTGGCTCAAGTGTGTGGCCTAAAAGTAGGGGACTTTGTTCACACATTTGGAGATGCACATATCTATCTGAATCATTTTGAGCAGGCGGAGGAGCAGCTTGCACGCGAGCCGCGTGCGCTGCCACAACTCAAAATCAATTCTGAGCGTAGTTCCATATTTGATTTTGAATATGAGGATTTTGAGATTGTAGGTTACGATCCACATCCCGGCATAAAAGCGCCGATTTCCGTCTAGTTATTCAATCATGATTCTCTCTCTCATTGCTGCTGCCGCCGAAAACAATGTCATTGGTAAAGACGGTGGAATTCCGTGGGATCTCCCAGATGATTTCAAGCATTTTCATGATGCTACGCAAGGTTGCCCTGTAATCATGGGGCGCAAGACGCATGAGTCTATTGGCCGTGTGCTGCCAGGACGGCGCAACATCGTTATCACTCGTCAGGCGTATTATAAAGCGTTGCCAGGGTGCGATGTTGTTCATTCAATCGAAGAAGCGATGGAGCTCGCAGATGATGGCGCTGTCAAAAAAGTTGCCGTGATTGGTGGTGAGGCAATTTACGCAGCAGCGATGTCTGTTGCTAATGAAATCGATCTCACTCGTGTGCACGCAATTATCGAAGATGGCAGTGCATTCTTCCCAGAGTTTTCTGAGGATGAATGGGAGCTAACATCAAAGCAGGAACATCCTACTGACGAAAAGCACGCTCATGCGTTTACGTTTCTCTTATATAAGAGAAAAGTTTAGAGCTACTTGTTTACGTTCGCCGAGCGCACTCCGAAGAGCCAAGTTTTTTCTGCTAGTGGAGACTTAGCTAAGTAGTTCAAAATCCATCTTGTGATTACGATTGCGGTGAACATGGAAAGTAGGACTCCAGTGCTCAGCGTGACTGCGAACCCTCGTACGATTGATGTTCCAACCAGGAACAAAATTGTACATGTGATTAATGTAGAAATATTTCCGTCGCGAATACTTGGCCATGCGCGTTCAAAGCCAGTGCGGACAGCAGTCTTTAAGAGCTTGCCCTTGCGGAGTTCCTCTTTTACGCGTTCGAAGATGAGAACGTTGGCATCTACAGCCATACCGATTGAGAGAATTATTCCTGCCATGCCCGCAAGAGAGAGCACGATGTGCTGGCTCGATACAAGGAAGAGCGGCATTTTTAGGAAAGTGAAGAACAGCAATGCGTAGATGCTCAGAGTCATGTCAGCTACTAGGCCGAGGAGACGGTATACAACAATCATGTAGATCATGAGAATGATCGCGCCAAGCAATGCTGCTTCCATAGCAGTGCGCAGGGCCTCCGCTCCCAGCGTGGCTTCTACTGTGCGTTGTCCGCTTAAGTAAATAGGTGCTGGAATGGCACCTGTATTTAGGTCTGTTGCCAATTCACGTGCTTCCTGAATATTCCGGCTACCGGTAATTACTGCGCTACCTCCACTAATTTCACCTTGTACCGTTGGAGCCGAAATGAGCTGACCTCCAACGAATATGGCAATACGTTTGTTGATGTTCCGCGCAGTTAGTTCTTGGAACATTTGTCCGCCCTCATCATCAAAGTTGATCTGTACAACAGGAATGTTAGAAGTTGGATCTAAAGTCACGGTGGCTGAACGGAAATGTTTGCCATCTAGTGCTGTGTCCCTCCAACCTGTTGGGAGCATTGAGAAGAATAAGAATTGCACAGTCACGTTATCATCCATGCGCTTTACATCCCCACGTCCAAGACGTGCGACGATTTCCTCTGCACGTTCAGCGGCGCCACTTCCTGTAACGATCAGTTCTTCGTAATTTGCTGTATCTATCGTATTTGTAGATGCGCGGTCACTACGAATTAGGTGGTAACCAAATGGTGTTTCGGTGGGTTCACTAACAGCGCCTTCGGGTAGAGCGAATGCTGCTTGTTCGAATGCGGGGACCATATCGCCACGTCCAAAGTCGCCAAGTGTGCCACCCTGTTCGCCAGATGGTCCGTTGGACAACTCACGCGCCAATGCCGCAAAATCTGATCCATCATCCAGTTGTTTTTTAACATCCTTACTTAGTTGCAGTGCATCTTCTTTTGTTCGTGTTACATCTGTGCCTGCAGATACAGCTCCTGAGTATGCGAAGAGAATGTGGCTTGCAGTCATCGATTCACTGCCTGCCTGGAATTGTCGCAAGAAAAGTACACGCGCTTCACCGCTCGGCAGTTCGCCAGTGGACATCAAATCACCCTGTTGCATATCTCTCAGAGAAGAAATAACACGGTTAGGAACATCTGTGTTAAGTGTTGCGTTTGTATGGGAGCGTTTCTCTAAATTAGATTCTTGTTGCTGTAGCAGATCAAATGCAACTGCAGCTTCATTTATTGTGCGTCCGGTCTGGGTTACAGGATTTATTTGCTGTGCAATAAAGATTCCAGGTACATCTTCTTCTGCCATTGAGCCGTCTTCTTGTGGCCGCGGAGCGCGGATTGTTCCTTGCTTGAAGATAATTTTATCTACTTTGTTTTTTGACCACATAGGCGCTAGCACATCTGGTAATTCTTCTCGGAAGAAAGTGGCATCTGCTTCATAAAATACGCCTAGTTCATCGGAAAGATCTTGCCCAACAACTTCCAGCGTCTGTTCGCTTTCTGTGATGCGTGCATATGCAATATCGGCACGCTCACGTACTTCTTTGCGGAACTCATCTGTGGCTTCCAAAAATTCTTCTTTGAATTCCAACTTGATGGTTTTTCCGACTGTAGAGATACATTCCTGAACATCCACTACTCCGGGACATTGCACGAGTAGGTGTTTCTCATCACCAATGTACGAAGGAGTAATGCTTGTCTCACTTACTCCCATAGAATTAATTCGACGCTCTAGCACAGTTCGGATTGCTTCTACAACTGTGCGTTGCTGCTGTTCAATGGTTGAAAGCTGTAGTTGTAATACAGCCACGCGATCTGAATCATGACTGCGCTCAGCTTCCTCTATCTCACTTTGTATCTGTTGCTTTTGCTCCTCTAGTTCACGTTCTGAGATACGAAAATCTAACTGTGTACCACCAGCAAGGTCCAAGCCAAAGTGGAATGATGGCGTACGAAGGAATGATGGTGCCCACTGCTTGTATTCCTCTGGTAATGCGATCAATAGTAAAAGCACGGCTATAACACCAGTAATGGCGGGCCACATTGTTGTGCGTTTCTCGGCCATGGCTGCTTAGTTTTTAGGGGTGATAGTTGTATGCAGCTCTACGTTTACATCATCTGCAAATACGCGAGCTAGTTCAATATTTGGAATGTTTATGAGTAATGTTGAATCGTTCATATCTGTTTCCTCCACTATGAATTTGTAGACCGGCATGTCACGAATAAAGATACCAACGTATGTACCTGAAAGTTCTGCGAAGATCTCTTTTTTGCGCTGTTCCCCTTCATTTGTAAATATAACGGTTGCGACACCGCTCTGACCTGACTCATCCACATTGATCCATGAGATATGTTCTTTTGTTAGTGGTAGTGAGCTGAATCCTTCTGTCTCGGCCACAACGATATCTGCTTCCTCCAGTGGTACCTGCTCCATGAAGTTAAATGTGAATTCCTGTTTGAGATCTTCTGTAAGTGCATCAATAAGGCTGTCATTTTTCAAAGTTATTGCAATGGCTGCCTCGTTGCCATTTCTGTTCAAAGAAATATCTTGCAGCGCATCATCCACTCCTTGCTGTCTCTCTATTGCCTGTACACGGTGCTCGAACATATTGAGAGTAGCTGCAAAAATAGCGTCTGCATGTGCGGCGCCTGTTTCATCCAGAGAAATGTTGTATTCCTGGATGTTCGTACCACCGCATGCCGTAATTAGCAGTAGAGATGAAAGTGCTGTGATTGTTTGAATACGCATGTTCGCGAGTGTAGGGAACCGCTCAAAAGGACGCAATTAAGGTTGAGGAGGTTTTTTCTATCACTTTGCTGTTAGTACTGTTCCCTCGCGAAGCATTTTCCCCGTTAGATCAACGTTTTGTAGTGTGCAATTGCGGTCGATTATGCAGTCGGCAAGCACACAGTTTTCGATTATGCAGTTGCTGAAGAGCACAACGTTTCGCAGTTTAGAATCTTTAACTTTCGTGTTTTTTCCAACAATTACACTTCCGCTAAATTCGCATTTTTCGCAGCTTGCTCCATCTGCCAGCAGTTGGTTATCTCCAACAAGTATTGTTGTGGCCTCCAAATATGCTTCAAATGAACCAATGTCGAACCATGGCTCTGTAAAGGAATAACAATGCACGGGGTGTTTTTGATGCAGCAGTTCTTCGAAGATCCCTCCTACGTTATCTGGGTGCTTGTGTGCATATTCAACGAGAATTGGCAGCGTGCCACTTGGTATAATCGAACAGCCGGTACTCACAAGAGTTGTTTTGGGGTCGGATGGTTTTTCTTCAAAGGCAAGTATTGTTTTATTTTTTGGTTCTGTGATTACTGTTCCAAAGGCTTTGGCACGTTCTTTACTACCAATGTCATATGCAGCTAGGAGTGGTGTTCCCGGTTCGTAGGCAGCCAGAAATTCTTCCATCGAAAAGCCACAGTAGTTATCACCAGTGAGCAACAGAAGATCATCATTCACTCCTTCCTGCTCTATCCATTGAGCCACAGCTCCTAGTGCTCCGAGTTTTTGGTCATCACTTGCAGTTTGTTCTATTACTAACTCTGTTGGACGTGGTGCTGATTTCTGCCACTCCTTAAAGCCTTCTGCAAATGCAGCATTTGTACTCACTGTTACAGGTACGTCACGCGGAATCTGTTCCAGCATGTGGTCGATTATTGGTTTACCAGCAAGTGGCAGCAGAGGTTTGGCTCGTTTTTCTGTGAGTGGCCAGAGCCGTGTGGCGAAGCCGCCGGCTAATATAAAAGCTTTCATACTACGGTTACATTGTTTCATTGTTTCATTGTTCGCAAGCGAAATTCACGTTCTATGGAAGCAATGGAACAATTGAGCAATGGATTGGTTTATCTAAAGAGCCACAACAATCCCATTTCCTTTGGGCTCACGACTGTTACAGGGTGACCCTCCAAGGAGTCGACACGTTCGTCGCGTTCTACCATGCCAAGAACGGATGGTAGGAGCATGTAGTGCATTTTTCGGTTACGGCAGAAGCTCAGTAAATTGAGTGATTGTTCAAGGTCTGAACATTGAATTAGGTGTGTAGTTCCGAATTCTTCGACTACTTCTTCCAGTTTGTTTAACTTGCCGCGTATAGGAACACCGTCCACTTCCTGTTCTTTTGTACCTTGTCCATCGAGAATCGCTACTGGAGTTAGCGGGCTTCGCTTTTGGTTGAGCTCCTGTATGAGTGCTTTGGATTCGCGTGTAAGCCCGATGATAATCGTGGGGAACGCAGGTGGATTCTGCCTAAGCACACGTCGTTTTATTGCATCGAACAGTATGTGCCAGATCCATATTATTGCTGTGCTCATTGCCCACGCCTCTATAATAAGGAGGCGACTGAAGAATGCGGTGTATGTGAAGTAGTAAGTGAGGACGACTAGTGCCGTTCCTACCAAACACGCATACGCGATATATGCGACGTTGCGTATTTCGCGCTGATTGCGCGTGAGCGCGAATGCGCGGGTGGTTGTAAGCACCAGGAGCCAGAATGGTGCTGCGATGATCACTGCAAAGATGAGTCTGTCGAATGGGAAGTCTGTAGAAAAGATCCATCCAACGCGCAGGAAGTACGCCAAAGCGTATGTTCCTACGAAAAGCAGGATATCTGTGAGCAGCCAGAATGTGAGAAGAAGACGGTAGCGCACGTTGCAATTCTACCTCGCTTCGCAGTCCACAGCACGTTCACCTTTCGGATGTATTTATTATCGAGATGAAGCTACTTGTTCCTCTTGTGTATTCCACTCATACGCCAACTTGGTTGCATCCCATGGAACATTGCCATTCCATACGTAATTCCCTTGAGCTAGATCTATGCCATCTGGGAAAAGGTATGTCTGGAACCACGCATATTTCTGTGCAATTTGCGCGTTTTGCGTTGCCCTGTTTTTAAAATCTTCATTCTGTAACACGAAGTAAACGAAGCTCTCTGCAAAGTCTTCAAATACATCCCATGCAGCGTATCCGGTTACAAAGTCACTAGCAGATGATCCAGTTTTCTTGGTCTTTTCGTTTATCCAAGAGATGCGGTAAAAGGCGTAGCTAGGGTCGTCTCTGTACGTAAAATCTGATCCGTCGCGGAATGTTGTAGTGCCACTTGCCTCGGTGCCGTACATACATTCTGTAGAGTGAGTTAAGTCGAACACGTGGCCTAGCTCGTGTATAAAGAGTGCTCGGAATTCCTGTTCTGGTGGGTCTCCGGACATAACAATGGTGTTTTTGCCAGCCAGTCCACGGTTACCTGGATTGTCGTAGCGTACGAAGAAATTTGTGAGTGTACCTTGGCAACGTTCTGGTAATGCTCGAAGTACTTCATCAACTATGATCTTGTGCTCCTCGCGAATGTCCTCCTGATCGACAACAGGGAGGTATGAGTGCTTCTTCTCCTCTTGTATTAGCTGAACTGGTTCCTCTATCGTGCGCCTGATTCTTGGTCGATATCGCTTGGTAGATTCAGGCCACTGCCACGCCACGTATATGGGTGCATGTTTCGTCTGTTCGTTGCTTGCAGGTAATGGTTGCTGTGGTACGCTTGCGCCACGTAACGTGAGCGGAAGGACAACAGCACTAGTTAGCAAGCCGACACTTAGGAGGATTCTTGTTCTCATGCTGTAAGTAAAAGGAGGTATTTATAACTTATTTTCTTAAAAATGTCAACTGATGAGTCGTCGGCTTTACAGCCGGGTACTTGCCACTCTGTAACAATAGAAAAGCTCACCTTTGGTGGCGCTGGTCTTGCACATATAGATGGCATTCCTGTGTTTATACCTGGGTCGATTCCAGGCCAAAAAGTCGAGGTTGTTATCTTAAAAAACAAGGGTCGTTACTACGAGGCGAAGATTCAGTCGGTAACAAAGAAGTCGATTCATCAGGTAGTTCCCAAATGTAAGCATGCAGATGAATGTGGCGGTTGTGTTTGGCAGCAATTGCCGTACGACAGGCAGATTGCATTTAAAGAAGACATTGTACGTGAGACTTTGGAGCACTTAACTCCGGTAGACGAGGAGGAGCGCAAAAAATTACCTGGGCGAGTGCTAAATATTATTCCTAGCCCACAGGTCTTTAATTACAGAAATAAGCTGGAACTCTCGTTTGGATACGAGTCCGAAAACAATGAAAATCCAACTATTGGATTTCATCAGCCGGGGCAGTGGTCCACGGTTATGCCTATTACCGAATGCCATCTTTACAATGATCAATTGCAATCACTTATTGCCGATGTTAAGCGTTTTATGGAGCAGACGAAGTTGCCTGTTTACAATCCAAAAACACGTAAAGGCATCCTGCGTACGCTTTTGCTGAGGCAAGGTGTGCAGACAGGGGAGCAGATGATTGCGTTTATTGTGAATGCGAAAAAGAAGCAGCTTGAGCCACTATTCCAACATTTTATGCAGTTTGGTGGTCGTACTGGGTTGGCATCCCTGCTCGTTATTGAACATCTTGGACTTAACGAGAAGCCCGATCATCCCAAGGTTCATGCGCTTGTTGGGAAGGAATCCATAACAGAACGACTATTCGATCTTACGTTCGAGATCTCGCCATTCTCATTCTTCCAAACCAATACTCTTGGTGCGGAGAAGTTGTATCAGGCAATTATGACTGGAGGAGATTTGAGCATGAAGGACGTGGTTCTCGATGCGTATTGTGGAATGGGAACGATTGGCCAGTATCTTTCCAGATACTGCGATAGAGTCGTTGGTATTGAGAGTCATCCTTCTGCGCTTAACGATGCTCTTAAGAGCGCAGGTAAAAACCGTATTGGCAACATTAGTTTCTACAAAGGGCGAGTGGAGCAGGTGCTCAGCGGTCAGCTCAAACCGGGCGGCAAGTACAAATTCTCCGTGGTTCTCCTAGATCCACCGCGCGCAGGTTTGCATCCAAAAGCGCGAGATGCAGTGATTGCACATAAGCCTGAGAAGATTATTTACGTCTCATGCAACACGGCTACGTTTGCGCGGGACTTGGGGTTCTTCCTCAAAAACGGATATGATTTGCGGTCTGTTCAGCCTGTGGATATGTTCCCGCACACGGCTCATATTGAGACTGTAGGGGTACTGCAGAGGAAGTGAGTCGTGCCATTGCAAAGTGTGCAATATGCTGTGTTAATTTAAAATTATTGTATAATATATTTTCATGGTTGACCGGCTGCGCGAGGTTTTGGCGACGTATGATCGTATAAGGCAGGACATTGAACCTTATACAACGGAAGTTCTTGGCAAAGAGATACTTGTCCGGCCAAATGTATTCTCACCAAAGTATTTCACAGATAGTGCGTATTTCGCAGAAGCCATTCCTCAGCTGGTTGGGCAACAAGATCATTTTCTAGAAATTGGTGCGGGTACGGGGGTGGTTGCTTCTTTTGTAGGTTTGAATGGCGTTGGCAAGTTAGTCGCTACTGACATCAATCCAGGCGCTGTTGAAAATACTCGGCAGAATTTTGATAGATTTGCGTTACAGGGTGATGTTCTTCAGGGGCACTTATACGAGCCAGTTGGTGATGCAAAGTTTCATACTATTTTTTGGAACCATCCGTTCAATTGTGTTCAAGAGCAGGTAAATGATGTTTTACTACGTGCTGGGTTAGATGAAGATTACCAAGACTTGGAAGAATGGTTCCGAGACGGTAAACAGCATCTTTTTGAAGGTGGTCAGTTGTTACTTGGAACGGGAAATATCGCACGCCTTGATCTCATTGAAGCACTTGCTGCAAAACATGGATATGTATCAACGATTGCAGCTCAACGTGATTGTCCTCAGAACTATGATGGTACTGAGGAAGTAGAGACTTACTTTGTGTACAAGTTCACGTAGCAATTTTAACTTAATACATCTTCTCACGAGAGTTTCTCAATCAGCGTTAACACACAGAACACTCCAAAGAATAGGAATGATGCTGCAAGAGCTATGTTGCGCCATGCGCTTGGTCGCAGAGGATTTGGGAGCATCCTATTTCCAATCCAGAGTAGCAGACCGATGTAGCTGAACATGGTGAATGCATTGATGATGGCGCCGAGGGTAATGAGCGTGAGGGGCTGATCAAATCCTATGAGAAATACGGTGATGCCAAAGAAAATCTGAATCCAAAGAATGGCGTAGTAAACAGCAGAAACCCGTACTTTGCCTGCTCGCCTGAGCAGCAGGAAGTTCTCGGTCATTATACGACTGGTAGAGTCGAGAACCGTGAGTTGTGTAGCGCAGAGCATGATGCCCGTGATAATAAGGAAGGCTGTTCCAATGATGGGCAGCGTTCGCTCGCCTATTACGATTGCTTCATGAATTACAAAGAGTATGCCTTGAGCGTTTCCCTCCATGCCGTACACAGTCACGTATGCCAGCAGCGTGAGTGTGAGCATGGTAAAGAGCCCCAGTGCCCAGAAGATCATGAGGTGCTCCAGGTTCATGGTGCGCCACCACTGGTGGTAGCGACGAAGGTTTTCTTTTGTAAGTGGGAACGTTTGCCCTGTTAGTCGGAACTTTTTCTGTGCGCCTTTTCCGGTTATCACGCTGGTGATTCGGTCGGCATAAGCGCCCATGCCGTAACCCTTGTCGCGCACGTAGAACGACTGCGCGAGATTCAAGTTTCCTCCGGCGCCCGCGTAGGCGATTGCGCCGAAGAACTGGCCTATCACAATCCCCATTGGCAGGAAGAGGAAGCCATTTCCCTGCCCTATGAGTCCGCGGCCAAGTTCCACAATATCTGCCGGTTCGGCGAACCAGTATGTGAGGATCACGATGCACGGAACACCAATTATTATTAGGTACTTCTCCAGTGTTTCCACGGTTTTGTAGAGCACAGCACCCAGTGAGAGAATCGCTCCAATTGTCAGGAATACTACTATTCCAACAATGCGTATTTGCTCCACATCAAAAGCTCCTGCAAGCAGTGTTGCTCCTGCAAGACCGATGCCCGGCCAGCCGAATCCAAGGAAGGTAGAAAGAATGAACCACACCGGTAGCCACTTCCACATCCGCGCGAATCCTACAAATATGCTTTCGCCGCGCACGAGCGCGTAGCGCTCCACTTCCATATTTATTAGGAACTGCATCGTGATTCCAATGGCCATGGCCCACACGATTCCGAGGCCAAAGTTGCTGGCGAGGTAGGGCCATAGAATCACCTCACCACTACCAAGACCGAGTCCCAGAATAATAAAACTGGGTCCGATCAGTTTCCTGAGAGGCAATGGTTTAGGAAGGTTCTTTTTCCCAAGGGGGAGGGTGCGTGATGTCATTGAAGGGCAGCATACCCGTGCTATCGTCGTTTGCGCCACTTCTCAAACTCCTTCCAGGGTTTCATATTCACAATATCCTTCTTCTCCAGCCAGCCCCGCCGTGCCTGCGCGATCCCGAAGGAGTACTCCAGCCCCTGAGGTGTGTGGGCATCTGAGCTAATGCAAATATCTACACCGATCTTCTTGGCTTGCTTGAGATGTGCCGCATTTAGATCCAGACGGTCGTGTCCGGTGTTGATTTCCATTGCAACTCCGTACTTCTTGGCAGCTTTGAGCACGGCTTCCATATCAAATTCTATTCCTGCTCGTTTACCGAGTAGACGTGCGGTTGGGTGACCAATGAGGTGCACATGTGGATTTTGGATTGCTTTGATCAGGCGTTCAGTAGTATCCGCAGGTGTTTCGTGGAAGTACTGGTGCACTGCAGCAACTACCCAGTCGAATTCCTTTAATAGATCATCAGGCAGGTACAGAGATCCGTCTTTGAGAATGTCGACCTCGACTCCGGCAAGTATGTGAATGTCGGGCACAGCTTTGCGCGCTTCCTCGATCTTTTTGAGGTACGACTGCATGCTCTTTTTGGTCTTCTGTATGCCATTTACCATGCCCATTGGCGACGCGTGATCAG
>Ga0222658_1001053_pt1 | contig 12856 bp, 12 predicted proteins | sample AntAcemetagen476_FD_179830 | JGI IMG/M metagenome (GOLD analysis project Ga0222658, IMG submission 179830) | Saline water microbial communities from Ace Lake, Antarctica - #476 | ecosystem: Environmental > Aquatic > Non-marine Saline and Alkaline > Saline | place: Antarctica: Ace Lake... | reverse complement strand
AAAAGGAATTAAAAAATCCTTTGATAACGGGGCAGCTACTATCCTAGAGAAGTACACAAAGCTGCCAATCTTCGATGTCCGTGGTTCGAGCGAGTGGTCAGAGATTCTTACTTCTACAGAGGGGTTCTCTGGTTCGCGTGAACTTACGGCATACGAAACTCCAGACCTAAATGCACTCGGTGACGGTTACTCTGTGACAGTTGTTACGAAGCGTTTCGGTAATGGATACCAAATTTCTTCTACTGATCAGGAGAAAATGGGAGACGACACAACTAAGGTTAAAGCATACCTTACTCGACAACGAAATCGATTGCTACGAGATATTAAATATCTTTTCGCAAAAAATCTTCACGATTTTATCACTTTCGCATTTGTTACGACAAAGTATGCTGCACCGGACACGAAAGCACTTATCGCAACTAATCATACCTGGAACTCAGGTAAGACATTTAGTAATAAAGGTACTGCAGCACTTAGTGCTACTGCTATCCAAGCGGCAGAAGAGGCAGCTGTTGACATTCTTGATGCAGTTGAAGAGCCAATGGGAGTTAATTACGATACTATCGTGGTTCGTAAAGGTTCAGCGGCAGCAGTTGAAGCGAAGAAGTTGTTCGCATTTGGGATTATCCCAACTAAAACTGCCGATATCAATATTTACGAAGGTACATATAAGATTATCGAGCTAACACTTACTCCGACAACTTCCAAGCTACACTGGTTCCTATTCGATACGAATATTGAAGAAAGTCCACTGTATATTGGGATTAAGAAAAGCCCTCACTATACAGAGCCTAAAATACAGGACAACGAAGCAATTCGTCAGAATGTTGAAGGATTCTGGAAGCAAGGGATTATCAATATGCCATACATGGTATATGGATCAAACGGAACGACATAAGAAGATTACGGGGTGGGTTAGTAGCTCACCCCTATTACTTAATCCAAAAAAACAATGAACTTAAATCAGCAATTAATCGATTACGAAGGAAAGCCAATGACGCATCACAAGAAAGATGCCGATGGAAAGAAAATTAAAGAATTGCCTACTACTTTGAAAGACGTTTTACGTGTATCACTTATGAATCGACTTGAGGGACGAACAGAGAAGATTGAAGAATCCCTATGCAACGCGCATTTTACGCGAGAGCGGTACGAGTTATTTAAGCGAATCGATAAGGCAGACGGTGTTATATTAACGTCAGATGAGGTAGATGTTTTAAATGTTACTTTACCATTATCTCATGAAGTGCTAGTATCAGGACAAGTGCTAAATATTATCCACAATGAAATTTAATGCGTACGCCTCACTATTCAGAACACACGCTGTAAAACAGGACAGCACTGCTGCTGTACCAACTGCACAAATAGTGTTGTTTTCAAATTCTGCCAAAGATTATGTAGCGAGTCGAATCGTTGCGAAGTCGAATGGCGGGGATGATTATTTCTCCATGGTGCTTCGGAGAAATCTAGTCGAAAATCAAAGAGAATATTCCTTTCCGGTAGATACACTCAAAAATATTAAAATACTAGAAGCTTATCTTGACGGGAAATGGAAGCGACTCGACGAGATGGACTTGAATATGTATAGATTGTATGGAAGATCAGAAAAGCCGTACGACGGAAAGAGGTCGAATAATAATTTCGCAGAAGCCACAACCGATGAGGCTAAAATTTTAGAACAATTTACGAACGAGAACCCGATGTTTGATATAGACGGAACGTCTGTTGTTATATATTCTGGGGCTATAGAGGCAGTAACGGCAGGGTTAAAAATGAGAGCTATGATTTACCCTGATGATTATACAGATGCAAATTTTTCTACTAACACCGAGATGTCAACTAGGGCTACGGCAACATCTACATCTATGCCAAGGCCGTCTCATGAAGTGATATTAAGAAAGGCTGTTATCGATTATAAGGAAGCAAAAGGAATTACATTATCAGCTTTTGATAAAAATTATTTACAACAAGAAGAGCTGATGATGGAGTCCCTAAATGGGATAAATTTGGACGAGTCGTTTATCTCGACGACCCCAAGCGACGAAGGATTTAATTATTAAACTTAAAAAATGAAAAAATTTCTAAAAACGGCATTAATAGTTGCGATATTTCCATTTGTACTGATACCGGCGATCTTTATTGTAGCTAGAGATCTGAAGTGGAAGGATATCAAAAAAATGAAAGTAGGAGCGGTAGCAAAAATGCAGACTAGGGACAATGTAGCTTTGCAGGCTTTCGATAAATTTGGTAATGAGAAAAAAATATTTAAATATAATTTTATTGGAAGGTTTCTGGCAAGATTTAATATTAAGGCTAAGTCGTTTCTCCTTGGTAGTCATGTCGACAAGTTGGTTGTATCTAACTTAGTCGTTAATTCCGCATTCGACTTAACTACGGCGGCATTGAGCGGTACAAGTACGATTCTCGGCTATCCAGGTATCGGGACAGGAACAACTGCTCCTACGGCAGGTGATACGACGCTTGAGAATGAGGTAAATAATGATGGTAATCCGTCATTTTCCACTAGGGGATTAGTTGGAACAGTTACACAAGAGACGACGTCTGTTGCGAATGACACATTGCAGGTAATTCAAATATTCACAATAGGAGCCTTTACTCCAACAATAACAGAGTGTGCATTATTTGACGCTGCTACAGGAGGAAATATGGGAGCTAGGGTCACATTCTCTGGATTAGCCCTGATAGAAGAAGACAATTTTCAAGTAACTTGGCAAGTAATAACATCAACACCGTAAATGACAATTGATCCACTAAAAAACTTCGCAAAAGCAACAGTCGTTGGCACATACAATGCTTCCGAAACTGTTATTGACGTAGAGGTCGGAAGTGGTACTGAATTTGCTTCCGACACCAATATTACTTGGTGGAATTTTTCAGATTATCCTGACCCAGTAGATGACCCAAATAAGGAAATAGTTAGGATTGTAAGCATAAGCGTGGATGAGTTAACCGTACTACGTGGACAAGAGAGCGTGTCCGCTACGACAAAAAGTATGGCAGGGAAGACTTATAAGATGGCAATGTCGATTACGGCGAAGACGATAGACAATATTCGTGATGACGTAGTACTAAATAACGCACATAGAGCTTCTGACGGTTCGGATCATACGTTTATAGACCAAGATGTAACGATAGCGGCAAGTCCTAGCTTCGTTGATACTACTTTGGTTGCTGGATATCTTAATTTAGATAATAATTATTCCATAAGACAGAAGGACGTAGGTGGGACACTTAGAAGGATAGCAACTGTTAATGTAGATGATGATATTATACTTGGTCATGCTGACACAGGATGGGGCAGGGATTTATATCTAGACGCAGGAAATGATATGGTATTTAACGTAAATAAAAACGTATCAAGCGTCACGGCAATGGAAATAAATCAGCTAGGTAATTTAGGAATTGGAACACCCGCATTAGGAAATAAGTTAGCAGTCTTAGGAACAGTCAAGATAACTGGGAATACTGCTGCAATAGGAAATATAGTGGTTAGGGAAGATGACGATGGTAATGACGCAGTAAAGTTGTGGGCGGGGAATAGCTCAGGTGTTGTTTCTGTTTACTTATCTGGGACAGAAAGAATAGGTTTTTACGGGCAGAATCATTCATATATAAACAATGGTTTCAATTTTGGGGTAGGTATAGCATCTCCAACGAGTCCATTACATATATACAACAACGACACAGTCGGTAGTTCGTCAGGGCTTATTATAGAAAATCCAAGCACAGGTGATTCTTCTTATGCTGAGGTATCAATACGAAATAGTACTGGTGGTTCTGGGCTACAAATAGGAGTAAATGGTGGGAACAAGACAGCTAACCCAAATGATGCATTCTTTTTACATACTCTAACAGGTGGGGATATGAAGTTTTACACACAATCAGTAGAAAGAATGACAATTGGGGCTACTGGGAATATTGGAATAAACGATGCAAATCCATCATACATGCTAGACGTGAATGGTACCTTTAGAACTGTCGGACGCGCTATGTTAGATGGAGGAATGAGGCTAGGACAAGTAACTGGATACGTCACAGTTCCTACGAATGCAGGATTAATGCAATATAACGCAGAAACAAATAAAATACAGGTGTTCAATGGTACGAGATGGGAGACTGTATTAAGTAGTATATAAATAATATTTTTTAAAAAATAATAAGATGATAAAAATCGAAAACAAGCAAACAAGCGTATTAGGGAGAGAAGAGACGCTGTTGAATTATTCTGGTCTTATCGAGTCATGCTGTAATTATGTGAATCAAGCGACTGGCGTTAGCTCGTCTGATCAATTGAAAAGGTTAAAAATATTAAGCAAAATCGATGGAATATCTTGCGGAGGGACGATTGAATTAGAGGACGCGGAGTTTAACGACCTACTAAGGCTAGAGAGCGGGATGGCGTGGGGAATGGTTCATCGCGATATCGGTGAATTTACAAAATACTTAAATAGCCTTAAAAAATAAAATGCTAGGAAGCGCGGCATTGGGCTCGACATCTTTAGGGAGTAATAGCACATCCGCTAATCCATTCATAAAGATATTTACCGAATCTTTACTGATATCAGAAAACATATCCAATAAAGTCAGTAGGATGTTTTTTGGAACATTAGAGTTATCGGATTTATTTTCGTCATTCAAGGTTGTGCGTGCTATGTTCATGGAGACTATCTCTCTGTCTGAGAATCTTACAAGGAAAATCACTAGATCCTTCTCTGAACAACTGGAGATGGTTGACAATATGATACACCTAGTTGCGAAGCTGTTCTTGGAATCTATTTCACTGTTGGTTTCTTTTTCGTCCTACAAAATAGTTTTTAAGGTTTTTATAGAAGCTATAACGATTTGTGACGTGTTTACCAAATACGTAAATGGGCTATTTATTGATGTATGGACAAAGTCAGAAAAAATATCAGACGAGTTCTCTGTTGACGCAAGAGACGAAGAGGTCTGGACAAAAGATGACAAAGAAGATACTATTTGGAAGAAAAATATTAAAAAATAATGGCAGTTATTAAAAATTGGCACATCGGAGGTATTGCAGACAGCAAGAGACAGGGGCTAAAAAACTCTGCCTACAAGATTTTTAACGCTGATATTCATAGTGACCCAGGAGTAATAAAGTGTCACCCAGAATTAGTTGAGGATGGTAATAGTAGTATGTTGAAGTCGCCAATAATCGCAGTTGTCCCGGCCAGCAACAATAAGACGTATTACTTTGGGTCGGGTGGCGGAGTTTGGGTAAGAAATAGCTCAGCCGTGTATTCGAAGTTGGGGGATATCCCAGCCGGGTCAAACTATGGAACCATATTCGACGCGAAGGAGTTTAATGGCGTGATACTATATACAATGCAACGAAGGGTCGGTCGATACGTCCCAGGTGATTCATGGAACACGGCAACTACGGACGGAACGCAGAATAATTTTAAGAATATCGACGTTGACCTTTTTCACCCTATAATAGTCATAGAGAATGATGCGTTTGTCGGTCACACGAATAAAATCGGAAAAATAACACCGGCAGATGCAGCGACGGTCGGCGGAGGTGATATCACAGATGCGATCGCCCTTGACTCAGTATATACAGTGGAATCTTTTGGAGAGATCGGAAGAAATTTGATAATTGGAGCTAGGGCACAAGGTACTACCGAAGATTCTTTTGCCGGATTCTCTAAAGTATTTAACTGGAACTTAGTGAGTAATACATGGAGCACTGAGCGAGAAGTGAAGGAGCTCGGGATTAGTTGTTTCTTTCTCTTTGATGGGATATTACTATTTAATGCAGGAAAAGAAGGGAATCTTTATTCGTACGACGGAGAGAACGTGAGAAGGTTCAAGCGAATACCTGGCATAATTGGCAATGAAGCACTTATATACAAAAACGCAACGTCAGCGTACAAAGGACTTACGATGCTCGGCATATCAGACGAATCTGGCTCGCCTGAATCAGGAATAGTGACGCTTGGAGGATATGATAAAAAATATCCAGACGTTTTTAATCTCCCTATATATATGAAGGACCGCGAAATCTTCGTTCTAACGAGAATTAATAGCGATTTGATCGTTTGCTACAAGGCAAGTACTGGAATCGTCAAGAAGATAGGTACAACACTGGGGACAATGATTCTTGAGTCGATGATATATGATGCGGCAGAAGTACGAACACCAATAGTGAATTACTCAGATTATCCATCTGGAACAGCTATTGTGCTAGAGGTATCAATAAATAGTGGGTCGTATGCATGGATGAAACTAGATGCGTCGACGGAAAATAAATTAACTGGTCACGCAATAACTAACGCAAGAACTATACAGTTCAGATTAAGATTGACGCCATCCGGGACGAAAACTCCAGTAGTAGAATCAGTAGAAATATAAAATGATAGAAACTAAAACCGATGCCGATAATCTTTATGGGAATTATCAGGAAGATAAGGACCCCAATGAGATATTAGACGTAACAACTCCACCAAAAAAAGGGTTTACAAGGAGGGCGTTTGACTTTCTTTGTTTAAAGGTGGATGAGATATATGGAATTAGATACAACCCTATATTTGTGGATTCTGAGTATGACGTAAGGAGTAATGATCGATATATCTTAGCTGCTGGTACGTTTACCATAAATTTACCTGATGGAATAAACGGAAAGGAAATAACTATTAAAAACGTCGGGAGCGGGACAATAACTGTCTCTAGCGGGGAATTTATAGACTTAACTTTGACATCGTTGCTATCAAATCAAAACGACTGGATCACCGTCGTTTATACTAATGATCCGACTTATTATGGGTGGATAATTGTGTCGAAGACATAAAAAACATATAATCACAGAAAAATGCCAACAAAAACACCAACCGGCGAAGTAATTGAAGACGCTCAAGCAAGGCCGTCTGATGACTTAAATATAACCGAGGGACCAACGAACCCTGCCAGAACCGAGCAATCAGTCGCGGTTGATACAGCTTTTGAGGAATCACGTGCCCCGGGGACGTCGACCCAAAAACGGTCCGCACTAGAAATTAGAACAATTGGAGATAGAACTACTATATTTGACCCAAGACGAAGAGGTGGAACCGGATTAGCCGGTCCAGCGGGGTCGCCAACAAGTCCAATGGAGGCTGAGACTCTTGATGAGTCAGCAAATATAATTAACGAAAGACAGCGGAAACGTATAGCCGAGGGAGCGGCAGTTCCAACTCGGACGAAAGCAACAACCGCACCAGTCGTAGAAAAAGAAGTTGCTATTACGGCAGCCGATGATATTGCTGGTATAAAAGAGGCCGCAGATAAGCGTGTTCAGGAAATAATGAGTGAGCCGTCAAGATTATCTGTGCAAAAATCAGAAATAGCGGCTATTCGAGCACAGGAAAAAGACGAAATCGATGATATCGAAGCAGCTGAAAAATTGACAAAAACTAAGGACCCTACTTTTGCGAGTGAGGTTTCTAACGCAAAGCTAGGTAGATATAATTCCCTGCGAGATCAAGGCGTTAGTAGTTTAGCAGCTATAGCCCAGGTAGAGAGAGAAATAACAGATCTAAAAGAAGACCCGGCAAAAATAAAGCTTGGACAAGAGTTCGACGCAATAATGGAGGCAAATGACGATGACGTTACTAGATTTGGGAAGCTGTTCGATGTGGCAAAAAACTCTGGTAGTAGCGACGTAATTGGTGACTCGTTTGATGTATTTAAGTCTAGGGTGGGCGAAGCTAAGGCAAAACAGGTACGAGATAATTTTTTAAAAGTAAGGGGGTTCGACGAACAGGATATTGCGGACGAAAATTTTGCGTCTAGTACTCTAGACCTATATAGCGGAGAGGAGTCAAGCATTTCATCTTTGAATGTTTGGGCAAAAAACCTGAAAGCTAATTATTCTCCAGAATTTCAGGTCGGACAATTGAACAGTATCATAGATAGTCCATTGGCGAATCAGGATATAAAAGACGAGGCTCGAAATATTTTGGGTGGCATAGAAAAAGATCTCGGAATAAAAGAGGATCTTTTCGGTGACGGGGGGACAAATCTTGGTTTTTACTCAGATCTAGCATATCAGGCGGCGAATGGATACATATCGTCGGCAGAGTTTAAAGAATTGACAAAAGACCTTACTGCCAGTGATCAAGCAAAGGTTTTTGCGGAGCGAACACGGATACAAAAGGATGTTATGGGAGAGACGCCTGAAAAGATTCAGACGATAGACGCTATCATGCAAAAATTACCGACAAAATTGAAAGATGCTGTCCGTGAGAACGTGCAAAGACGGAAGGAGATTTCTCGTAGAATTGATGCACTGAAGGATTCTGGGATCTCTGAAGAAGATCTTATCCAAAAAATGTCGGATGAAATCAAGGGATTCAGGATTACTAAGGGCGAATACGAACCACTCGGTAATTTTCTTCGATCGAAGGCATCAATTTTCCCAAGTATCAATATATCAACAATCAGCGATTCGTTGAATCTGGACGCACCATCGGATGCGATTCTAGCGCTAGAGAACGAGGCTATGCCGATAGATAAGGATTATTCGCAAGCGAGTACTGATAATATTTTAACAAATACAACAGAAATAATAGACCTAATTGACGAGGTTGGTGATGATGTTATGGGTGCGATGGACACAAATATGTTCAAAAGTGGTCAATTTATTGCAACTGATAAATTCCGAGAATTTTTCGGGCAAGACAAGGAGGGGTTGGACAAAGCATTGCAACTTGGTGCGAGGCTCGCTCTCTTGATGGCAGAAGAGCGAAGGACTTTCGGAGGAACAGCTCTAACTGATACCGAGGCGAAATTCTTAAAGCCACTTATAGCAGAAATGACGGATCAGCCGTCTACGGCAAAAGGGAAATTAAGAGCCATAGCCAATACATCATTAATTAATCATAATTCTGCCAGAAGGCAGGCAGGGCTGCCAACACTCGACACGGCACAAGAGTTCCTTGATCCAGACGTTAAATTGCAAAAATATTTAGACGAATCTGCGAATCTTGGAACAGAAGTTAGTCCGTTTACCTACAGAAGTATATCAAAGATGAGTCCCGACCAGTTTATACAATATCGTGACTCAAATCCCGACAAGATTGAGGCACTTACAGATACACAGCTTGACAACCTTCCTTTGGACGTTAGACAGCGGATGCTGGAAGAGCCTCAAAAAAAAAAGACAAAATTAACTGACGTCTCACAAATAAAAGACTTTGATAGGGTTGAAACAGTGATGGGAACTGGGACTGCTACTGGAATAGAGGGCGGATCTAGCTTCAATGCAGCAGGGTTCGATTTCGTAGTAGATGGGGGGATGGGTGCTCCGGTAAAGGCACCATTTTCCGGTAAAATAATAGAGATAAATTCGGGCTTCGAGAACAAAACAGGGGTCCCTCTCTCTGATGGACTTTCTCAGAATGACGGATGGGGAAATCAAATGAAGATAGAGTTAGAAGATGGAACGCAAGTGTGGATAAACCACCTAGACTCGGTCGAGGGACTGGAGGAGGGCGGAACTATATCACAGGGTGACCTGATCGGTACGCAGGGGAATACTGGTAGGACAAAGGGGAATACTGGGGTACACGTTGACATAACAATGATTGGTCCAGATGGTAAAAAATTGGCATCACGCGAAGTAGCTGGTAGGATGGGGACTGTAAAAGCTTAACACAAATAACATGGCATTATCACAAGAAGAATTCGATTCCGTAATGGGTACTAAATCGGCTCCAGTAGACTTTCAGACGAGGCTACGGGAGTCGATTGGAAGATCGTCTTCCGTAGACAGCGGTGCGGTTGCCACGGACAACCAGCCAGAAGCAGTAGACGCCGTCGCGGCAGAACCGAAGCCCGGGACCAATATAGATAGGGAGAGTTCTTTATCGTCGAACCTATCGGCAAAAGGTATTCCGCAGGGTTATATTACATCAGGACTCGATAGTATTAATAGCGGAGAAGCTAAGTCTCCTGGAATATTGGATAGGATAGGCTCCGCACTTCCAATAACGAAACCACTAATCGCCGCACAAAGAGCTGGGGTTGATATCATAAAAGGCGCAGCTGAAGGGTTTGTTGAAGGCTCAGAGAAAGGCGCAGATGTTAGAGGAGAAATTGCCGATACGGAGAACATGGGATCGAAAGGTTTAAGACTAATCGAATCGGGAGTCCATCCGTGGCTAGGCGCTATAGATGGTGCCATTGGCGAGGCTTTTTCACAAGTAAACGAACAAGTACTCGGCGGGCGAGGTGACGAAGCTTTCTCTGCTGGGTTTAACTTCTTGGCAGAAACAGAGTCAGGGAAGGAAAGTGCACAACTTGCAAAAGATCTTTCAGGGGAGTGGAGCAAGTTTAAGCAATCCAATCCAGAATTAGCGAGGGACCTACAGTCCGCTGGGGTATTAGTGAGCCTTGTTTCTGAGTTTTATGGAGGTAGGGCTGTAAAAAATACCGGGAAGGAGGCAACAAAAGGATTCGCGGAATATGCCGCCAAGAATGGAGAAAAAATACTTGATAGTGCGGCTAGAACTGCTCGTGAGGCAGTATTTGATGTTGGCGAAGAAATAGTTGAATCCAGCACCAAGCAAGCATTAAAAAATAAATTAGATGATGCGAGGGGGCTGATACAGGAAAAACGTACATCAAAAGTATCTGAGGCGCAGATAAAAAGAGGGCTGCAGGAGGAGGGAATTATATTCGAAAAAGACGCAAAGCTCAGTGATTTTGAGGAGCAAATTGCTGTTGATGTCGCAGAGCTGGCAGACGTGGCGAAGTCCAAAAGTAAAAGACAGAACGTGGTAGAGATGAACAAAGCAGCTGTGACCGAGGCTGAGAAGCTAAAAGCGGCACTAGATAGCCAGAATGCAATATTTACCAAAAAAGAGTTTAATTCTAAGTTCAATAAAGCCGTCGAGGAACTAAAGGCAAGCCCTACTCTTGTCGGATCAGCTGAAAAATCAGCAAAAAAAGTAATAAAGGGGTTCGAGGGGATTATGGAGGGACGTAAAAATAAATTATCAGAACTATTAGATGCAAGAAAGGACTTCGACAAATGGCTGGAAAAGAATGGAGTAAGCCTAGACAAGCTAAGCGAAACAGGTAAAGCAAATAGTTTGGCCGTTAAAAAAATACGGAACACTATAAATGATTTTATCGACGCAAAGGCCACGGGGGCCGGGGTTAAGGAGTCGTTACGGAAACAAAGAAGTCTATACATTGCCAGGGATCGACTTGCTTCTAGGGCCGTTGGAGAGGCTCCAACAAAATTGGGCCGTGTTGTACAAAGCATCGGTAAATTAACCGGACTAAAAGGTAAGCTCGGTCAAGCAGCTGGAGCCGTAATTGCAACGGGTGGTGCAACTGCCGTAGCTGGCGCAGCAGCAGCACTTCCATTCCTAGCACCACTTGCTGCAGCTGGGGCGATAACGTATAAGGGCGGAAAACTAATAACTTCGCCGAAAACGAAAAAAGCAATCGGAGAGTCCTTAAAATTCCTTGGAAAGCAGAAGAAGACGAAAGAGATCGATAATATTATCGAAGAAATAAACGAAATTAAAAACGACATATTATGACATACACAATACCCGTAGTCGTCGGACTTGTAGTTCTATTTCTGGCAACCAGAGGGATGCCGGTTGAATAATCTTGCAAAAATAAGCAGAATAGAATAATCTATAATTAATTACTAAGCAAAAAACATGACACAATTATTTCTGAGAGGCGACAAATGGCTACCATTACATCTGGCACAAGAATACGATAAAAAAATGTCAGAGGAGGTGCCTGAAGAAGAACCAGAGGAAGAATTAACGGAAGAGGAGAAAAAGAAGAAGTCTCGCACAGACGCTGCGATCGTAACAGCTGGAGGAGATTTGAACGAAATAAAGGCATACGAAAAAATGTCAACAGACGAACTCAAGACGGAGTGCGACAGATTGAAGATAGACTATCATCATGCGTCAGGGACTAAGACACTATTAAGATTATTAACCAACAAATAAGATGGGTATAGCAGGTCCAAAACGGCTAACGGTATTAGATGCAGTAACGGCGGCAGGAACGTATTCTGAACCAATAAATGTCACAGATTTTGATGCGATTACTGTTTCGTTTTCAACGATAGCGTTATCAGATCAGAAGGTGTTGGTGCAGGGAGCAATTAGGAATTCTGATGACAAGCTGGCGGATCACGTTGACTTTGAGTTAGCTGCGGAAGTTGGTAATGAGTGGGCGTATAAAGAGATCATAAACCAAGCAGACTCAACGGATGTAATTGCCGGTGGAACTGGTATTACTTTTGTTGGAGCAACTGTAGCTGAATACACTGTGAACACTGAAAGACTAGACTTCCTTTCTTTTAGTGTACCAATTGGTACAGCTGGAGGACTTACAGCAAGAATCCTATGCTTTAAATCATAAAAAATGGCAACAAAACAAATCGAAATCACTTCTAACTATGAAGGAAAAGGCTATTAAGGAGTTGTCCATTGAGATAGACGCAGGAGATACAACAATTACTGTCGCTGACGCAACTGGGTTTGTTATTGGTGACGAACTAAAAATAGTCGAAGGTCCTATAGCTGAAATAGGAGTTCTGACTGTTACGCTTGTTACTGGGTCTGTGCTAACCTTGGATAGACCAATCGGTAACCCATATACGACAGCAGCAGTTATAACAGAAGTTTTAACGAATATGGCTGTATCTGGAACTCTGGCTAACCCCCAAATATTTGACGTAATGGCGCCGATTGGGAATGTGTGGCAAATAACAAGAATATTGTTTAGTATGGTTGACAATGTTACCCCAGACGATGGAAGATTCGGAGGAGTAGCCGGCACTGACGAATGGTGTTTC
>Ga0222658_1001052_pt1 | contig 12858 bp, 11 predicted proteins | sample AntAcemetagen476_FD_179830 | JGI IMG/M metagenome (GOLD analysis project Ga0222658, IMG submission 179830) | Saline water microbial communities from Ace Lake, Antarctica - #476 | ecosystem: Environmental > Aquatic > Non-marine Saline and Alkaline > Saline | place: Antarctica: Ace Lake... | reverse complement strand
AATTTGGTGGCACGCATGAAGCTGATTCCTATCCGCGAGCTGGTCGAAGGACAAAGAATTCTGTTCTGCGAAGACTCGATTGTGCGAGGAACGCAGCTGCAGGACACAGTCAATCGGCTGTACAGGCTAGGAACCCTTGAAGTGCACATGCGGACTGCCTGCCCACCACTGATCCACGGATGTAAATTCCTAAACTTCTCTAACTCACGATCCGAACAGGATCTAGCAGGAAGGCGCGCTATACGTGCGCTTGAAGGAGAAAAAGGAGAGACAGAGTTTCTCCATGAATTTTCGCAGGATGGTTCAAGTAGGCACTCGGCCATGGTAGAGTGGATCCGGAACGATCTAGGTCTCACTTCTCTGCGATATCAAACCTTGCCAGACCTAGTAGGTGCAATAGGTCTTCCCAAGGAAAAACTCTGTACCTATTGCTGGGACGGCGCAGACCCCAGCAGTTGCTCAAACTGTCCCAAGAAGGGATAGCGTAAAACCGAACACATCCCGCCCACAGGCCGGATGTGTTCTTTTATTTGGTTAATATTTATAAATATAGTATAATATATTTATAAATAAAAATATAAAAATATGTCATCAAAAAAACAAATTCAAAATCACTATCGTTTTCCAATGTTATTACTTTCAATAATTATAACAGTAGTTCTAATGGGTGTAATAACAAGCTTTCTACAATACAAAGGAGTTAAAAAAGATTTAAATATTCTTCAAAATCAAGTACAAGAACTACAGGCCAAGAAATAATAATTACCAAACTTTAAAAAAAATACGCTCCCATGCTGGAGAGCGTATTTTAGTATACATTCGTCTATGACGTGTTAGAAAATGTAAAAATTGTGATTGTTTTTGTAATAAACGCCATATCATAATAAAATTAGTTAATTATATATGCTTAGCACCACCATGGTGCAAAATCTTTAATTTTTTAAAGTACCTTCTAATTTCAAATACTCTCTTTTATTTTTGTTTTATCATCTTTTATTATTTTTGTGCCTTAAACCTTGGCACGTTTTAGATGATTTGCTTCCATTTTCCTCTAACAAATTATATCCTAGGTAATTTATTAGATTTTGTATTATTATTCTTGCAGCTGTACATCTAACAAGAAAAAATACATACAAAAAGACACTTCACGGGTTGCGAAGTGTCTGGTGGAAACGTCACTAAGGGTAGTATAGCACACCTAAACACAAAAGTCAAGGTAATAGATATAGTTGTGCTATGATTTACAACAATGTAAACTTGAGCATATGTCTTTATCTGCCCAAATTGCTAAAAATACATCATACTTAATAATAGGAAGAGTGCTTGCATCTGTGCTTGGTATTATTTCTGTGGCTCTATTATTAAGATATCTCTCGCCTGATGATTATGGGAGATACATAACAGTAATTTCTTTTGTTTTACTTTTTGGAACATTTGTCGATCTTGGATTAAACTTAACCACAACCCAAGATATTTCTGTTCCAGGTAGAGATGTTGCCCACACATTATCAAGTATTTTTACTTTGCGCCTAATTATAAATATTGGGCTCGTGTTATTGTTGCCAATAATTCTACTTGCGTTCCCTTATGAGCAAATGATAAAAACAGCTATAATGATTTCCTCAACTATTTTTTTTACTTTCTCTCTTTTTCAAGTTTTGGCAAGCTACTTCCAAAAAGAACTACAAGCAGAAAAAGTTGCAATCGCGGACTTGCTTGGAAAAGTTGCTTTGCTTTTAGTTGTAATAGTTGCAGTCAAATTTAAGTTCTCATTCATTGAATTAATAATTGCAATAATGCTAAGTTCACTTGTTCAGCTATGGGTTCTTTTACGATTTACATCTAAAGTAATTAAACTCAAACTATGTATTGATTTGTTAATTTGGAAAAGGATACTAAAAAAGACATGGCCAATAGCTCTCTCTGTAATCTTTACAACTATATATTTTAAAGGCGATGCAGTTATTTTATCTTTAGTGCGTCCTTATGGGGATGTTGGTATATACGGGGCATCATATAAAATATTAGAAGTATTAATTACTTTGCCTATTTTATTCATGGGATTGGTTCTTCCACATTTAGCAAAAAGTTACGCAGAAAATAATAAAGAAAAATTTAACAAAGCAATACAAAAATCTTGGGATGCGCTTTCTCTTTTTACCCTACCTTTGGTAATTGGAACCCTTGTTTTGGCAGAGCCAATTATTCTTCTTATAGCAGGGAAGGGCTACGAGCCATCAATCCAAGTTCTACGAATATTGATTGTGGCTGCTGGAATTATCTTTTTAGGAAGCTTGTTTACCCATACAATTGTTGCCATCAATAAACAAAAATCAATGATAAAATATTATGCCATCGCAGCAGTATTGGCAGTTGTTTTATATATTATATATATTCCAACTTACACATATTATGCAGCAGCAATTGTAACTGTAATAGCAGAGCTTTTAATTGCAACAGCAGCCTTAATTAAAGTTTACAAAACCACCCACTTCAAACTCTCGTTTTTGATATTTAACAAAACTCTTTTTGCAAGCGCTATAATGGGATTAATATTATATCTCTTGTCTGGATTACATATTTTGATTTTGGTTCCTGTTGGTGTAATTGTATATTTTATTTTTATTAAATTATTAAGAGCAATGCCAATAAAACTATCATGACCCTAAAAACCGTCGGCAAGACAAACAATCCATGGTTGCAAGAAATTATAAAAAATCTGCCTACCAAAGTTAATCAAAAAACTATAATTTTAATAGGACCAATTTTTCAAATTCTTATAACTCCTATAGCTAGAATATTTTTATACGAAATTATTTGGATTGCGGATAATCCAAAACTAGGAATAATAACAAAACTGTTATCTTTTTTAACAAAAAAAATAATTGTCCCAAACCAATCAGTTGAAGCAAGATATTTAAGGATTGGTATTAAAAATCAAAAACTTCAACTTGTTTATCCTATCTGCTCCTTTGAACAAGGACCAATGCGAAAAAATGATTCTCTTATACTCTGTTGCGATGGATCACTTACAATTGAAAATGGAATGGGAACTCTTTTGCGAGGATTTTCAATGGCCCAAGAAATACTTGGAAATTTAAAATTGATTATAGGAGGAAATATTCTAGAAAAAACCCGCATTGAATGGCTTACAAACGAACTAGGCCTTAAGAATGATACACAATTTGCGCCTTCTGGTTCACATTTATGGAGCGCACAATCCCATATCTACATATGGCTTGATAAAAATGACGAACCAACACCGTTATCTTTAATTCAAGCAATGTGTTTTCATAAAGCAATAATTGCTTCTGATAAACTATCTAACCATGAATTTATTGAACAAAACAAAAATGGAATTCTTATAAAATCCTCTAACGCAGACATGCTCTCGCAAGCCATTATTAATCTAGCGCGCAAGCCCGATTGGATTGAGGAGCTTGGAAAAAATAATTTTGAATTTGCAAAGGAAAAATTCTCTGCTGAAGCATTCAAACAAAAAATACAAAAAATATTTTAATAATCAAAAACAGGCATCTTGTAGGGGTAGATAATTATCTAGCCCTACAAGATGCCTGTTTTTTATTAAATTATTCATTTACTTCTATAGCATCAGCCCCTTCAGGAGGAGCAATCATTTCTTCTGTGGCTCCAAAATTAGAATCCTCTCTCTGCATAATAAAGACATCATCTGCTACTGGATAAGGCCTTGGCAATTGCTGTTCAAACAATTCTTTCGCAAGTGGAACAATAATATGCTTTCTCCAATAATGTGTATCATCTTCATCAATATTTGTAATTGGGAACTTAAGAGCAGGAACTAATAACTCATTACTTTGTCCATTAGTATAAGTATAGGATTGCATTAAAATTCTCTCGGGGAATCCTACTTGCAACTCTTTGGTTTCTTCTGCTCCTTCAAAATAATATCCTGAACCACCTTGTTCAACTAACTTTATAATATCTTCAATACTTGTGATTGCTTCATAATCCGAACTTTCGTATTGCTGACTTCTAAGATTCCATACGCCCGATGCTTTTTTATAGCGAACATTTACGTTCACATTTAATCCTGTTGAGTTTCCGCTTTGGTCGTGCACAATTTCTCCATCAACTATTAAAGGATATTTAACTTGCACTTGATCGGGAATATATCCATCTTCTCCACGAGTTATTGCTTGGTCAAACCACTGCTTCCAATCTTTGTTTACTTCTGGGGTGCTAAATGCTTCAGTGGAAATTCCATATTCACTTAAAAAACTATTTGCAATGCTAATTAGTTCATCGTCGGACGGCATGTCATTAATCGTGAGCTTCATTCTTTCGACGCAATCTCTGTCATTTTCACACAACTTCCATTGATTTGGCCACTTTAGCCAATTTTCAGATATGTTGATTGATCCATCTGTAAAATTAACATTCACAGAATATCCAAAATCTTTATCTTCTTTAAAACTTATATTTTCCATTTTTGCTTGCGAGAATGAGGAAAGATTTAGCAGACCCCAATTTATACCTTTAACTTGATCCACAACTGCATCTCCTGCGTCAGAACCTGTTTTTCTACGCATTACTGTAACTATTGTATCCTCAAGAGTAAAATCTTCTCCAGTATATTTAAATGAAAAACTAGTTTGTGGATATGGCATTATCATTCTCTGGTCCGCCATTTCTGATGATGCAATGCCTTCCCCCTTCGCTGAAGCTACGGGGGGCGTGCCGCCGCCTCCGCCCGCACCTATTCCTGCTATAGGAGCCGCAATTGACGAAGTTGTTTTTGGAGTTATACCACTATTGAATGTAAGTGCTTCGCCATCAGCCAAAGCTTGGTCTGTTCCTTCTCCGTCTTGCTCAACCAAAGAACCAAATGCTCCTGATTCTACTTTATTAATCTCAGGAGTAAATGCAAGTTTTACACTTCCTCTTTGTGTTGAGTATGCACCAACTGCAACTACTATCACAACAACAGCAACCGCTCCCGCATATTTATATATATTAGTCATATTATTAATTATATTATTTATATTCTGTAAAATACTATATTGATGTGTCTGACTAGGCTCTTCACCCAAAAGCTGTGCACGCAACTTTCGAGCAAATACTTTATCAAACTTTGTGTCTGGTTTGGATTCCAAAATGTCTTTGATGATTCGCATAAGCTCCTCTTCGTGATTCTTAAATTCCGGATCCAAACCATATAGGTCTTTTACAATTTTTTTAATGTCTTTCATATATGTATAACGAATTATTTTGATAAAAGTAACACCAAAGCAATCAACACATCAACATTCTTTCTCAAATCCTTCATTGCCCTACTATATGCAACCTTTACTGCGCTCTCATTCTTTCCCAATACTTCAGCAATCTCTTGATGAGACATTCCTTGCCATAAACGCATGACTATAATATCGCGCTGATCGGATGTTAGTGTTTTTAAATATTTTTCTACCTTCTCAAGTTCTGTTTTATTGTCAGTATCGCGCTCAACATCGGTATCTCCTGATAAATCCCACACATCATCAATGTCTTTTTCCTTTTTCTGTGTACGATAATGATCAATTACTGTATTGCGAGCAATTCTATATATCCACGAAGAAAATGTTCCTTTGTTAGAATCGTGCTTTTCTATATTTTCTAATGCCTTTGTAAATACTAAGCTTACAATATCTTCTGCTGTTTCCTTATGCATTGTTTTATAGTACACAAAATCGTATATCTTTTTGATATATTCATCATATAAAATACCAAATGCCTCTAAATCCCCCTCTTGGCACTGTTTTATTATTTTTGCTTCATTTGTTTCCATGTAATATCAAATCTTCTTGAATTATCACATTCTATTTTATCATGTTTTGGAAATAAAAAGCGAAATATTCTCTTTAGCATATCTTTTTTTTTATATATATTTATATATATTTCCTTATGCTATATACAACGATTCAAATACCTTTTTAGTAACAACCTTTATTAAACATATAAAATATACTTAAACATCAACCAAAAATGACAAAAACTACCAAACAAAACAAATAAATGAAAAATTTCATGCATACCAAACCATCTAGTACGCGCAACAATAGAATCTAATCCAAGAAAAATTGTTCCTATTGTGTAAAATATACCACCAAGAATAAGCCACCATATTCCTTGCATAGGTAAAAATTGCGTAAGTGGACCAAAAGCAATAATCAAAAGCCATCCCATTGCAATATATGGAACAACAACAAACCACCTATTCATATGAAAGCCACCTGCTTTAAAAATAATTCCAATTATTGCCAGACCCCAAATAACCCCAAACAAACTCCAACCCCATCCTTTTTGAGGAAACATAAATGTAATTGGCGTATATGTCCCAGCAATTAATATAAAAATCATAGCATGATCAATTTTTTGCATTAGATGCCTTGCTTTGTGTGTAATAGGGAACCAATGATAAAGAGTGCTGGCAAGATATAAAAGAATCATACTTGTTCCAAAAATTGAAAATCCTACCACATGCCAAGCATTTCCTTTTGTTGTGGCAAGAGTAACAAGCAAAACTAAGCCAGCAATAGAAAACAAAAAACCAATAAAGTGGGTTAAACTACATAAGGGCTCATTTTCTTTTATTTGTATCTCCTCCATAATAATAATATTATTACTCCACTACAACTGGCTCTTTTTCTAATTCAACGCCAAATTTTTGTAAAACTTTATTTTGGATTAGATCAGCCAATTCAAGAATATCAGATGTTTTTCCACCATAATTTACTAAAGCCAAGGTATGTTTTTCAGATATTCCAGCTCCTTTGTGTTTAAACCCTTTTTCAAAACCAGCTTGCTCTATTAGCCAGGCAGCTGGGACTTTCACATCTTCGTCTTCAGCAGGAAATGTGGGTATCTCGCCTTCTCCGTCTGCTGCTCTAAACTTTTGCTCAAGCAACCGGAATTCATCATGCGAAAGAATTGGATTTGTAAAAAAAGAACCACACGATTGAGAATTTGGGTCATCATTATCTACAACCATAGATTTATTCTTTCGAAGTTTAAGTACAATTTCGCGCACTGCCCTAATTGCTTCTCCTCCTGAGCCAAGTTCGTCTCCAAATTTTTCAGCAACTTGTTTTTGCAATTGAGGATAACGAATAATCGGTACGCCTTCTTTTATTAAACGAAACTCTACAGATATAATAATATATCTATCTTTATCTGCTTTTTTAAAACGGCTATTGCGGTACTTAAACATGCATTCGTCGTTTGCAAATTCTACTTCTTCTAATGTTTCTCTATCAATTGCTTTAACACAAGATATTGTATCTCCAACTTCTGCGCCATATGCTCCAATATTTTGAATTGGGGCCGCGCCAACATTTCCTGGTATTCCAGATAATGCCTCAATTCCAGCCAATCCTTTACGCGTACAAAAAGAAACAAATTCATCCCAATTCTCACCAGCTCCGGCTGTAGCAATAACACTATCTCCCGATCCTTTGAATTCCATTCCTTTTAATTTAACTTTAATAACCAAGCCATTAAATCCTTTATCTGGAAAAATTGTATTGCTTCCGCCACCAAGAATCCAAATTTTGAGATTATTTTCTTTTGCGTATTTCAAAGCATCTAATATATCTTTACTAGATATGCATTCCACAAACTGATTTGCCTCACCGCCAAGTTTTATGGTTGTGAGATTGGCAAGTTTAATTTTCCCCTGTGTCTTCATAATAAAGAAAGAATACTTAAAAAAAGCAAAAAAATCAATGTTATTCTCTATAAAACACAATAACATCATCTGTCACGCGAGTAGAAATATTAGAGCCAAACATGGGCTCTATCTCCTCCAAAGAAAGCATCTGCATTCTTGGATCTTGAAAATTTGGCATTAATATATACAAAATAACAGCATCCCCATTTTGTACACTCTCGCGCATCTGCTCCACATCATTTATATACTCCTCATTCAAAAGAATTGCATGAGGATTCTTTTTTTGAGGAAGCATATACGAAAGCCGCGAACTTAAGACATAAACCATGTGCGGCACATTGGTATAAATAACCTTTTCATCCGCAATAAGCAATATCTCATCTTTAACGGTAGAGGAAACAATATACTTACTTGTAAATCCCAATCCTTCTGAATATATAAACATAGCCATGTTCGTGCTATATACAAGCCCTATTAAACAAAAAAATCCAAGCGCAAAAGTGAAATAAAAATTTCTTATAGATCTAAAAAATACCAATGCAAAAATAATAACAAGTACAAAATAGAGAGGAGCAAGCATGCGATAATTTAATGGTGTTAATGCATCAAAAAAACTTATAGAAAAACATAAAAAAACAAAATAACAAATAACAAAAAGAGTAAAAACATCAATTAGACGCAAATAAAAAAAATCACTTACAGATACTTTGTTAAAAAGCTTTTTTCTTTGTGAAATATACTTCGCAAGAAATACAATAATAAAAACAAAAATAAATATACCAGTAAAAACATTATGCCAATAAGGCATTACCCACTCTGAAAGCGTGGCAAAAAATAATAAAATATTATCCAGTGTTAAAGGATGAAAAGCAAACACCCTGTCTGTAAAAGCTCCAACTCTTAAATAATTATATATAAACCACAAGCCAATTGGGAACATAGAAAAAACACCAAATAAAAAAAATTGCCTTAAACGCTCTCTTGTCTCTCTATTGTCCCAAAATAATATAGCAAGCATACACGATGCAACAACAGTAACTCCAACATATCTATCAAAAACTGCAAATGCAGCAAACATGGCTGAAACAAAAAATAATAAAAATCGCCTTGATTGAAAATATTCAACAAGAGATATAAAACAAAGCAGCATAAAAACAATAAAACTAGATTCAGTTAAAACAAATGAATGGATTAAAATCGCGGTTGATGAGGCAAGAGTAAAACAGCCTGCAAAAAATGCAACCCAAAGCGATTTAGATGCTCTATATGTGATATGCGCAACAAGAAATATAATTATCGCAAAAGTGATTGCATTCAAAACCCGAGCCCCAGAGAGAGGGTCAATTCCAATTTTAATAAATAATGACAATATTAAAGGATAAAGAGGCGGGAAATGAATCATTGGAGCTAGTTCATGCCCTGAATAATCTTTAACCCCTAATCCTTCTACAATATTATCTGCTGTTTGCAAATAAGTTACAGAATCCGAAATAATATTAATACCATTAGAAGTCGTAAAAAACACCAAAACAATTGCTGCTACAGCAAAAAAACCAAAAATTCCATAAGATGCTTTTTTTGTAGTCATTATATAAAAATAATGGCGGAGAGGGTGGGATTCGAACCCACGGAACTCTTGCGAGCTCAACAGTTTTCGAAACTGTCCCATTCGACCACTCTGGCACCTCTCCTTATTATTTAAAAACACCTAATTGTGTATCGCAAGAATACCAAAAAACAAGCACATAATCAATCTATGGACATCTAAAACAGTAATGCTATAATTTTAACTTATCTTTTTAGACAAAATCATTAAATAATCGTATAATAAAACTATATGAAACAACAAACCATCAAAAAAGCCATAATCCCAGTTGCAGGATTTGGAACACGATTTTTACCAGCAACAAAGGCACAACCAAAAGAGATGCTTACTTTGGTTGATAAGCCAGTAATTCAATATATTATAGAGGAAGCAGTTGATAGTGGAATTACCGAAATTATTCTTATAACGGGCCAAAACAAAAGAGCAATTGAAGATCATTTTGATAGAAACTTTGAATTGGAATACAGACTAAAACAAAAAAAGAAAAAAGAACTATTAAAAGAAATGGATAGGATTACTAATCTTGCTAATTTTGTATACGTGCGCCAAAAGACTCCGCTTGGAGATGGACACGCTATTTTACAAGCAAGGGACTTAGTTGATAAAGACGAACCAGTTTTGGTTCTTTATGGAGATGATTTAGTTGTAAACAAAACACCAGCAGCTGCTCAACTTATAAAAGTATATGAAAAATATAGAGATGTTGTATTGGCGGTTGAGAGAGTAGATAAAAAAGAAACCGATCAATATGGAATTGTTGATGTTGTAAAAAGCGATGGAAGAACTCATGAAATCCGCGACTTTATAGAAAAACCAGAACCAAAGAATGCTCCATCTAACTTAGCCTGGATAGCAAAAAGCATTATTACTCCTGAAATTTTTGATATCCTATCAAAAATCAGAAAAGGAAAAAGCGGAGAAATTCGCCTAGCTGATGCATTTAGTATTATGCTTAAAGATAGATCATTGTATGCACACGAATGTGAAGGAACTCGTTTTGACTGCGGATCTAAACTAGGTTTTCTACAGGCAACAGTCCATTTCGGTTTAAATCATCCCGAACTTAAAAAAGATTTCGCAAAATACCTAAAAAGTATTAAAATATAAAAAGTAGGATACAATAAAAAACATGTTAAAAACAAAAAATAAAATAATAAAATTATTCGCGATAATCACAATTCTCCCTCTAATTGGTCTTGGCTGTAAAGGAGGCGGAACAATTTCTCAAGAATCATTAACACCCGTAACTCTTGAATACTGGCGTGTTTTTGATGAGCCATCAAACTTAAGCGAAATCAATACAAATTTTAAAACCCTATATCCAAACATAACTGTTAATATTAAAAAAGTAAGATATGAAGAATTTAAAGATAAATTTATTCTTGCTTTAGCAGAAGGTGCTGGGCCTGACATTGTTTCTATACACACAACATGGTTAAAAGAGTATCAAAAATATCTTTCAAAAATGCCAGAAGCAGTGACAATGCCAACCGCATATTTAGACGGAAAAGAAATCCGCATCAAACTGCAAACAACAAGAATGCCGTCTAGCAGAGATATTTATAATAATTTTATTGATACAGTGTCAAAAGATGTAATTATTGGTAGCGATGTTTATGGATTGCCCTTAGGAGTTGATACGCTTGTTCTTTACTACAACCGCGCAATGTTGAATCAAGTAAACATTCCTTTCCCCCCAGCAACTTGGACAGAATTTAAAGACCAAGTAAAACTTCTTACAATACAAAATAGTAATGGTAAAATTGTACAATCAGGAACATCTTTAGGTGGGTCGCGCAATATTAATAGAGCACCTGATGTTCTTGCAACATTAATGATGCAGAATGGCACTCAAATGACGAGTCAAGGGTCTGTTACTTTTAACCAAATGCCTGTTAATGCACAAAACGAAGAAGACCAAATAATGCCAGGTAGAGACGCGCTTCGTTTTTATACTGATTTTGCTTCGCCTGCCAAAGAAATTTACACATGGAACGAGGATATGCCCGAGGCCTTAGATGCTTTTGCAAATCAACAAGTTGCTTTCTTTTTTGGATATTCCTACCACTTACCTCTTATCCGCTCTTTAGGGGCTGATATTGATCTTGGAATTACAAAACTTCCGCAAATTAATACAGATGCAAGCCAAACAAATACTGCTAATTATTGGATGGAAAGCGTGACCAATCAATCTGCGCACAAAAATGAAGCATGGGCTTTTATTAATTTTGCCACATCAGAACAAAATGTCACATCATTTTTAAGTAGCGCAAATAAACCAACAGCCCTAAGAGCTCTTATTTCCTCTCAAATAGCTAATCAAGATATGGCTCCTTTTGCGAACCAGCTTCTTACTGCTAAAACTTGGTATCATGGAAGAGATGCTTCAGCAATGGAAGAAGCAATGCGTGTTATGATAGAAGATGTCGTAAAAGGAACAAAACTTCCTACCGAAGCAATTAATGAAGCAGTTACATCTATTAACCTGACATATTAACAATATTGTCATCCCGACCGAAGCCGACGTACTCGTAGGCGGAGCAAAGGGATCGCTTTTGAAAAGCAAAAAATCAAATATGAAAATTCTTTCAATAATATCCATAATATCAATTGCATTAATCCCTTCATCTGCAAATGCAGCATCATTTTTGCGTATCTGTACTGCAACAGGTAATTGTAGAATTTGTGATATTGTTGCAAGCGCTATAACTCTTGGCCAATGGCTTATAACAGGAGCAGCGGGATTGGCTTTACTTGTAATTGTTTGGGCAGCATTTGGATTTATTATTGCCGCTGGAAATCCAGAAAAAATTGGAGAATCAAAAAAACAAATCACAGGCGCCATATTTGGAATGGCAATCACAATGGTATCTTTTCAACTTATTAGTTGGATTATTTTCGCATTTGTAGTTCCTTCTGAACTTAATTCGCCAAATTTAGATCCAGCAAAAGCAGAAGAAAGCGGCGAGCGAGCCAATTTAAAAAGTTTTCTTGGAACGCCATGGTGGTCTATCTGTGACGAAAGAGATCTTCGTGCGACAAATGGAACACCAAGCACAAAATTTGGCTCAACAGCTGATTGTAAATATTGGGGCGATGGGACCATATGCAGCAAATTTAATAAGAGCCAATCAGCTACTGATGTTATGAAAATATGTCTTGATGGAGAGTGTATTGATCCTTTAAATGAAAAAATAGATCCCATAAAAGGAGAAACAGCAACAGACCAAAAAAAGATGGATAAATATCTAAAAAAACTCGGCAAAAAAATTAAGCCAATTAAAAATGCGTGCGACTTCCTATCTGCGGTTGATCTTACTTATGAAAACTATGAATGCGCTACTCATGACACAAGCAAAAATGGGGTTAGAGAATGCAACACAACCAAAACTATTGAAGAAGATTTCTGCCCAGGCACTGGAACAATTGTTTGTTGTGTTAAAAATTAAATAACTAATAACCTCGTCATCCTGAACAAGCGTAGTGAAGGATGACGTCTATAAATATGAAATATCTATTTTACTCATTTTTAGGAATTGCTTTGCCTTTAATTGCAAAAGCGCAA
>Ga0222658_1001050_pt1 | contig 12866 bp, 14 predicted proteins | sample AntAcemetagen476_FD_179830 | JGI IMG/M metagenome (GOLD analysis project Ga0222658, IMG submission 179830) | Saline water microbial communities from Ace Lake, Antarctica - #476 | ecosystem: Environmental > Aquatic > Non-marine Saline and Alkaline > Saline | place: Antarctica: Ace Lake... | reverse complement strand
CAGCAACAGCAACTGACCTTCCTTGAGATAGAGCGACATCCATAACATAGTTACCCCAAAAAGGCAACCCAAACAATTCTCTTGCTTCCGCCATTTCTTCCTCCCTTTATCTTGTTCCTATTCTATCATAAACAACAACCAAAGTCAACCTTACACACAACAAAAGCCCCTATCCGTGGGACTTCAGAAAAAAGGTGGGCTATGCGACATAATCGGGACCTTTTATGTTGTTAATTCGTAAAAAAGACCGCACATTGTGCGGTCTTGTAGCTAATCCCAGTATGCATTGTAGTCTTGCCACTCGGGATAGTTCTCATTGAGCCAGACCTCTGCCAAAGCTCTCTGCTTGTCATCAGTTTCGTAACCTTCTTGTTTAACTGGAGCGGTAGCAAAGACTACCTCGTCTCCGTCAAAAACCTGAAAAACGACTAGTCCGTCCTCTCGCGAGTAGTCTTTCTTGATACCGAAACGACGCAATAGGCTCATATGTGCGTCACGATCATAAAACGCAGCTTTGTAGAAGATCGTTGCACGAATGCGACCTTTATCGTCTACAAGATTGCTATGCATTGAATGATCGGTGGATACTTTCTGCCAACCTTCAGGAAGCTCAGCGTACGTAAAGAGCGGATCTCCCTCTACAACCTCACCAAACTTCACGCCAGCAGCTTCAAGTGCTGCTCTTGCTTCTTGGCCACCCATTTTAGTCGGCAACGTCGTGCTGTTGACGAACGATCTCTGCCCTTGCGATTCCTGGTTCAAGATTGCATCAGGGCCCACAATAGCAGCTTCCATAACAATTAGCGCTGGATTATTTCTTGCTTCTTGTGTTGTGTCTCGCGGTGCCTGCTTGTCTTTACTCATCACTACCTCCCCTTTCTATTTATTCACATCTTATCATAAACTAATACTAAAGTCAAGACCTAAACAACAAAAGCCACGTTACCCGTGGCCTTCAGATAGTTAGGTGGGCTATGCGACTCGACCATTGAATGGCTGGAACCCTAAATCCTTAGAACAACTTCATCAAAGCTATTTTTTATCTCTCCTTTTATCTTCTTCAGTCTCGTTTCGCTTATTTTTTTTACTTCTTTTAAGGTTTTGTCTATCAATTTTCCCTCTGCCTGAAACTGTTGCAATACATATCTCTTTGAGCCCTTGAGCCAGCTAGCAATATTTTTTATATCTTTTTCATCCAAAAGTCCTGGCGCCAAAGTTGTTCTAAACTCATAGTCTGGAGCTATTTTCTTTATAATCTTGACCGACTCTTCAATCGCCACGATATTACCGTTAACTCCTGTCAATCGTTCATATTTATCTTTTGAAGCCTTAATATCCATTGCAACATAATTCAAAAGATCTTCGTTAAGCAATTTTTTTAAAATCTTAGGGTTGGTGCCGTTCGTGTCTAGCTTAATCAAGAAACCTAGTTTCTTTACTTTCTTTACAAAACTCGTTAATCCTCTTTGGAGAGTGGGTTCCCCTCCGGTTATAACAACCGCCTCAATAACTCCACGTCTCTTCTTTAAATGATCTATAACCTCTTTTTCTTCAATTAGTGGCAACTCGTTAAAGACAAGATCTTTGTTATAACAAAAAGGACACCGAAAATTACACTTAGGTGTCCAGATAATTGATGCTAGGTGGTTAGGATAGTCAATAAGAGAAGTTTTTTGAAAGCCACCTATTTGCATGTTTAGAGTTATAACTGTTTGTGCTAACAAACCCAAGGCTTTTTAGGGCTTTAAATGTTTGTGTTAACAAACCCAAAACTCTTTAGAGTTTTAATTGTTTGTCGTAAGTTTTTCTATCTTTAAATTCTTGTTGTTTGCCAGCATTCCATTGACTTACCGGCCTTAAATAGCCTACCACGCGAGAATAAACTTCACAAATCGTTTTTTCTTCATTCTCTTTGCACTTTGGACAGTATTTATGCTCGCCTTGCACGTAGCCATGTTTTTCACAAACACTGAATGTTGGCGTAACGCTAAAGTAAGGCAAGTGATAGTTGTCTGTTATAGTCTTAACTAACTTTTTTACCGCTGCAATCGAAGGCATTTTCTCCCCCAGGAACCCATGAAGCACAGTTCCTCCTGTATACCTTGATTGAAGGCTGTCTTGAAGATCTAAGGCCTCAAAAACATCAGAAGTAAAATCAACGGGTAGTTGAGTTGAATTGGTATAATATGGTTCAGTCTTTTTCTTGCCATTTTGTTGATTATGAACTTTAATCTTGGGAAACCGTTTCTTGTCTTTAAGAACAAGGCTATATGATGCTCCTTCGGCTGGAGTTGCTTCTAGATTGTACATATCTCCTGATTTTTCTTGAAAATCTGCCAGCTTTTCTCTCATATAGTCCAATACCCTCTTAGCAAATTCTGTTCCCTTCTCGCTGTAAATCTCTTCATTCATAAAGTTTAAGATCGCTTCATTCATTCCAATGATTCCGATTGTCGAAAAATGATTCTTCCAATACTCGCCAGTTGCGTCCTTGATGCGTCTTAGATAGAAAGCGGAATAAGGATAAAGTCCTTTATTTGTAAAATGCTCAAGTGCTTTTCTTTTTGTTTCAAGAACTTGCTTAGCTAGGTCCATTTTTTGAGCAACAATATCGAGAAATTCCTTCTCTGTTTTTGCCAAATAGCCTATGCGTGGCAAATTGATTGTCACAACTCCGATCGAGCCAGTAAGCGGATTTGAACCGAACAAACTACCTCCGCGCTTTTTGAGCTCCCTCTTGTCCAGCCTCAGACGACAACACATACTCCTGGCATCATCTGGCCTCATGTCTGAATTAACAAAGTTTGCGAAATATGGGATACCGTACTTAGCTGTCATTTCCCAAACAGGATCTAGGTTCTTATTGTCCCAATCAAATTCTTTGGTAATATTATATGTTGGAATAGGAAAAGTGAATGGCTTGCCATTGGCATCTCCATCAGCCAAAACTTCAGAGAACGCCCTATTAAACATATCCATTTCCTTTTGAAAATCGCTATATTTCTCTTTCTGAACCTTGCCTCCGATAACAACCCCCATATCTTTTAAATAACCTGGGCAAAAGAGGTCAAGAGTTACGTTTGTAAACGGCGTCTGAAAGCCAACTCTCGTTGGAACATTCATATTGAAGATATAGACTTGAAGAGCCTGCCTGACCTGTTCATAGTTCAGCTTATCGTAGCGAATAAATGGAGCCAAGAGTGTATCAAAATTTGAGAATGCAATGGCGCCAGCTGCCTCTCCTTGCATCGTATACATGAAGTTAACACAGTGCATCAATGCAGTTGAAAAGTGCTTTGCCGGCTTTGTCTCGAGCTTCCAGGGCACTCCCTTAAACCCGACCTTTAAAAGATCCTCTAGGTCCCAACCAACACAATAAACTCCAAGAGTTCCCAGGTCATGAATATGAAAATCACCCTCTCTGTGAGCTTCTGCAATCTCAGGAGGAAAAATCTTATCAAGCCAATAATTTGCAATTACATAGTAACTGATGTGAACATTTAGTCCCTGCAAAGAATAACTCATATTTGAATTTTCTCTTACACGCCAATCAGAACGAGACAAATAATCATCAACCATCGAAGTCTCATCTAATAACTGTCTAATATTGCGTAATTCCTTGTGGCTTTGTCTATAAATAATATAGGCTTTCGCTGTCGTAACATCGCCTGCCTTAATTAATACTTCCTCAACGATATCCTGAATTTGCTCAACTGTAGGAATTTTGCCCTTTTTCGCTCTTCTTGATGCCAAAAGAACCACCTGTTTAGCTAGTTTCTTTGCTCTCGGACCATCTTTAGTTTTAACAGCTACAATTGCTTTATGAATAGCTTGCTCTATTTTTTCTGTGTCAAAAGGAACGATTTTCCCATTTCTTTTTTTAATTCTTTCTAGTTTTGGCATAATTTTGCAAATTAAAAAGGCATTTTTTAAGCAAAAACACCTATCCCCCTAAAAACGAACAAAGTAAACATAGCAAGCCACAGCCTGGCAAGCAACGTGATTCACTAATTAGTTTTGAGGGTACCTACAGGTATTTTATTACCATCATGATACAAAATGCTACTCATTAAAACAATGTGGATAACTACAAAAATCGCTCTAACATCCGTTGATAAGGCGATATAGCGTGTTAATTTTTCGCCTAAAAAGTGTTTCGGAAAACATCATTTTTCGCCTAAAAACATTTCGCAGAACGTCATTTTCCACTCAAAAAAGCGCCTATTTAGCGCTCTTTATAGAGTATAATTAGTTGTTATCTTGAGTAAAACTCGATAACTTGTGGTAAGTCAATGGCAATTTCAAGGTCTTTTCCTTCTGGAAGCTTAATAATCTTTCCTTCTAGCTTTTGTTTGTCCATGGCAATCCATGCGGGAGGATTGAAGCTTGCTAGTTTCGGTTGAATTTCTTTCATTAAGCCTGAATCTTTAAACTTCTTTTTAATGGAAATGATATCATCTTGCCTAACTAGATGGGAAGGGACATTATTCTTCTTACCATTAACCAAAATATGGCAATGAACAACAATTTGCCTTGCTTGTGCCCTAGATTCGGCTAAGCCCATACGCATGATAACGTTATCAAGTCTTCTTTCAAGTAATTGCATGATTACGACATCTGTTTGTTCAGTTGAAGCAACGGCCTTATTAATAATGCTCCTAAATTGCTTCTCCTTTAAGCCATATGTAATTCGAAGTTTTTGCTTCTCGGCAAGTTGATTGCCATATTCAGAGACTCTCCTTCTAAAACCACCTTTCTTGCCAGCTAATCCTGGCGCAAATGGTCTTCGCAAAAAAGCAGCCTTCGCAGAAAGACCTCTCTCTCCCTTGATTTGGAGATTTTGACCATAACGTCGTTCAGTTTTTGATTTATAACGCTTCATTATTGTATATTAAACACGTCTCGCCTTCTTAGGGCGGGGGCCATTGTGTGGCAATGGCGTAACATCTTTAATGGAAAGTATTTCAAATCCAGCTGCAGCCATCGCTCTAATTGACGATTCTCTTCCTGAGCCAATGCCCTTAACAAATATATCAAGCTCCCTAAGACCAGATTTTCTTACCCTGTCAGTCAAGATCTCAACTACCTTTGACGCGGCATATGGCGTAGATTTCTTTGGCCCCTTGAAGCCAACTGAACCAGCAGATGCCCACGTAATAACGTCACCAGATGGGTTTGTTAGGGTGATAATAGTATTGTTATAGGTAGACTTAATATAGGCACGGCCTCTGACAGTCCTAGCACTAGCTTTTTTTGATTGAGCCTTAGCCTGAGCGCTGGTTAAGCGCTCCTGCTCTTTTAAAACATCTTCCGATGTTTGTTTGGCAACTTTTTTCTTTCCCATAGTATTAAATTAGGTCTTTGCGACCGCCTTCTTCTGACCGGTTGCAATAGTTACTTTCTTGCGCCCTCTTACAGTTCTTGTATTAGTTTGAGTATTTTGGCCCCTTACTGGCAACCTTTTTTCATGCCTTATTCCTCTATAACTATGAATAGTTTTTAATCTCTTGATATTCCCCCTAACCTCTTCTCTTAGGGCGCCCTCTGTTTTATAACTTTCCTGAACTACACCTCTTAGTCTAGACAAATCTTCTTCTTTGAGCGTAGATGTTTTTGTTTCAGGGTCAATTTTAGCTTGTTTTAAGATTTTTCCTGCAAAAAACGGCCCTATTCCATAAATATATGTAAGAGATATTCTAATTTTCTTGTTGTCTGGAATTTCTACATTAGCAATTCTAGGCATATTCAATATTAACCCTGTCTTTGTTTGTGACGAGGATTTTTACAAGTAACATAAACCTTGCCCTTTCTACGGACAATGCGACAATGCTGACATATTTTTTTTACTGAAGATCTAACTTTCATGATCAATGTTAAAAAATCAAGGGTTCTACTCAAAACAGAATCCTTAAGCTTAGTTTATCTCTATCAAGCCTAGCTTATTCTCTCGTCAAGCTTCGCTTAAACGAGAGGGTATTACTGGCTAATGCCCGAACCCGAAGCTCTGGCGCAGCCATGTTTTTACTCTGCCATCAAGCTATGCTTAACTTTCGAGCATAGCGAGAGACCAAGGTTCTCAGGTAATCCTGAGGTTCTTACTTGTTGCGAAAAACTATCCTTCCTCTCGATTCATCGTAAGGGCTAAACTCCATCACTACTTCATCGCCTACTAGAACTCGAATCCTATTCTTTCGCATTTTACCGGAGAGATGAGCTAAAACCTCTTCTCCGCCTTCAAGTTCGACTTTAAAAGTCGTGCTGGGCAAGGCCTCGATGACTATACCTTCTTTCTGAATTACTTCTTTTGTATTGCTACCCATAGGGTTTTAATTATTTTTACCTATTCTAATCGAAAACTCTTTAATAGTCAACACTTATATGGACCTTTCGGACATCTTTTGGTATTCTATTGATCCAAAATGGCCATAAAACAAACTTTGCAGATTCAATTTCTGAAAACAATCCTATCGCCTCCTTCGCCTCTAACTGATTCTTCCCCGCTAAAACGTCTTTAAGTCTGTCTTCGTCTATCTTCCAACTAATGTCTTCCTCTACCGCAAGACTGAATTCAGATTCTCCTTTGTCAAAATCAGTATCATTGTTAGTAAATTTAATTGCTCTTGTTTCTGGCAAGGTTAAGCGTTTATCTGATATTTTAAGGGCGATTTTTTCTTCTATCAGTCCGCTCAAGTCTTCTTCTTTGTAGGCGAATCCTTGTGCTAGAGCCTTAAGAGTCAAGGTGAATTTATCAGCAGGGTCTCCTAGGGGTGGAACTGGTGTTGATTCTGATATTTCGGCAGTAAGTGACTCTTCTGCGAGGATAAAGTCTTCTCCCATTTGTTTTATTAGCTCATCCTTGGCTTGGATTAGTAGTTCATCCTTGAGAGTAGCTTCTGCTTTTGAAACATCACTTTCTCCAACCACGATACCCTTCTTTATCAGACCACCTGTCATAGCTACTTTTGATTCTCCATAAAAACCGCTGTATTTATCCGTTCCCTTAAACCCTGGAATAACAAAGTTTGTTGGTGCGATGTTTTGAGCTTCGCCTGCTTCATCTGAAACAACTTCAGCATCTATCGCAGAGGCAATAATCGTTCCTCCTTGGATTTTTGCACCGGGCACAGTAATAGTTTCCTGAATTCTGTATATTTTACCATCTGGCGACTCAAACCTTGTCGTCTTTACAAGTGTTTGAGGCTCTGAGCTATAGCCATTATATATTGTGATTGTCCCTTTTGCTTTTTTTCTAATGTCTTCTTCTTTTGTCGCCTGAAATTCTTGAACAACAGATTTTGTCATTTTAAAGATTTGACCTGGCACAACATTGTCTTCAAAATCAACAGTCTTGGCCTCGGAGTCAAAAAGAATATCGATGTTTAATTGCGCTGTTTCGCTAGCTGGCTTAATTGTCGCGTCAGCTTTAGGGAATACAAAAGTTGCTGTTAGAACAAAAACAAAAACCGCAACAAGCAAAAGAATAACAAAAACTTTTTTAAGAGGACTTTTAGCAAGACCTGTTAAAGAAATATTTGGTTTTTTAAGCTTTAGTTTTGGAAGACTTAGCTTCTTCCGTGATTTTTTTTCTTTTTTTGTTTCTTCTTGTTCTTGGGTTATATCTTCTTCGGTAAGAGAAATCGGCTCAACTCGAGGAGCTGTCCTAAGTTCTTCTATTGGCGTTGTTTCTTCTATTGTGACTGCTGCTGTCTGAGCTGGCTCTACCCTCGGAGTTACTTCAGGTTTTACTTCTACTTTTTCTGGAATTTCTTGAGCAGCCACCTTAGCGGGTCCCGGACTAGGCCTAGTGGAAGCCGCGGGCTTGGGTTGAATGGAAGCCTCTACGGGCTTGGGTTGAATGTCGGCCATGGCTGGCCTTACAAGCGGGCTAGTTACCTTATTGTTTGAACTATAAAAATCTTCTAAGAATTCACCTTTGCTCTTTTCTTCCTTCGACTCTTGTCCAGTCTCAAAGCCAATACCCCTAGCAAGTTCTTCTTGATCTTTGTCAGTGGTAATAATTTTGGCAGCCTTACCTAAAGAATCAAGCTGTGTTTTAAGTAACTCTAACTCTAGGGCATTTTTTAAAATAATACTTCCTGCAGGAAAAACTAAGGCAAGCTTGTCTTCGCTCGTATCGTGAATACGGCTCAACAACGAGCCTACGCCCTCTTCTTTCTCAACATAAATTGGTCGAATAGTTTCTGGCATAAAATCAAAAACACAAAAAATCCAAAGCCATTAGGTTTTGCATCATACATTATACAAAAATAACGACCCACTCACAAATTTACTTATCCACTATACCGGCCCAAGGTCGAGCTACTAGACTCTGGTTGCTGGTTACTGGAAATGATATACTATAAAACATGATTACATATATTTTATTTATTATTGGCTTCTTTGTGCTTATTAAGGGGGCTAATCTTTTAATTAATGGTTCGTCAGCAATCGCAAAAAGATGGGGCATATCTGATCTTGTTATTGGGTTAACTGTCGTTGCGTTTGGCACTTCAGCGCCGGAACTGATTGTCAACATTATCGCCTCTGTCAAGGGCACAACTGATTTAGCGTTTGGGAATATTATTGGCTCAAATATTTCAAATATTCTTCTTATTCTTGGAGTGGCTGCACTAATCTATCCCCTATCAATCAAAAGAGGAACTGTCTGGAAACAAGTTCCCTTCAGTCTTTTAGCTCTCATAGTTCTTTTTTATCTTTCAAATGATCTCATATTTCATTCTACCACAAGCTCGATATTGTCCAGAATTGACGGCTTCATCCTTATCGGTCTCTTTGCCGTTTTTATAATATACGCATTTTTTTCTGCCCGAGTAGAGGGTGAGGAGAAAATAGACGTTCACAAGCACTCGATGTCTTCATCTTTTCTTATGATTCTCGCTGGGTCAATTGGTCTGTTTTTGGGAGGGAAATGGATTGTTGACGGCGCTACCTTAATGGCTCAAAGTCTTGGAGTTAGTCAAGCAATGATCGGATTAACAGTTGTTGCTGTTGGCACTTCGCTCCCCGAGCTAGCCACCTCTATTATCGCCGCCTTTAGAAGAAACGCCGATATTGCCATCGGCAATGTTGTTGGTTCAAATATTTTTAATATCCTTTGGGTTTTGGGACTAAGTTCGCTCATTAAGCCCATGAACATGAATTTAGACCTAAGTCCCGACATGATTCTTTTGGGGCTTATCACCCTGCTTCTCTTTTTCTTTCTCCTTCGTGGCAAGAAAAAGCTCTTCCAATTCTTTAAAGAAAAAATCTATACTCTTGAAAGATGGGAAGGCGCAGCCTTTATCGTTATTTATATTCTTTATATTATTTCGGTTGTCATTAGACGTTGACATATTAACGTTGTAGAAGTAGTATGGGCACAAACATATAAGGAGGAGATATGGCCCTTAATCCAAAAGAGTCACTTAAATTAACCGACCAGGAAAAAGAGACGCTAAAACAATACGAAGACTTCATTGACGCACGCTTAAGAGAGGAAGATTGTGGGCAAAAAATAATTTGCATTGATTTTCGTCCTCATATACCTAATCCTTGGGATCGTATCAATCGTGCAATAACAGCTTCTTATGCGGGAGAGGGCTGGAGAGCTGGTATTTATAGAAAAAGAAGAGCTCCTCATCTATATATAAGGCTTGAGCGCAAATAGCTAAAACTCCATCTAGGATGGAGTTTTTTCTTGACTTGAATAGAAAAATACGTTAGAATATATAAGAAATTAAGGAGGTTTTATGAGCGTCAAGTTCACAAAAAATATCGATGATTATCTGGTTATTGAAATCACAGGAGTTATCGCAACATACATTGCTGAAGTAACTCAATCTAAGCCACTTCAAATGAAAGTAACAGAAACTGGCCCCTACGCACACCTTAAATCAGACGATTTCATTATTCATGAAGAAGAGACTTCTCAGTTCCAAAGAGACATTCGAGAGAACACAGATATTTTCTTGAGAAATGCCGAAGAAACAGGGAAAAAGATTGGTTCTGGCCTTAAAAGTCTCGGAATTACTGACGATGAAATTCATGAAATTTTGCCACAAGGAGAGAAAAAATGAGCATAGGAAAAGGAATTGCGATCGCAGGAATCTGGATCGGCACAGCCATTTCCGCCTTTCCAATGGGGATAGGGGCTATCGTTGTTGCTATATGTGCAATGTTCGCTACAGCATTTGTAGCTCGCTCTAGCTAAGGCCATTCGTCCCGCACAAAAAGTGCGGGATTTTTTTATCAATAAATATCCACTTCTTTACTTAAACAATTTTCACACTTATTATTAATTTATAAACAAATCATATATGAAAAAAATATTTATCCTAGGCTCAACTGGATCAATAGGTAAAAACACACTCGAGGTAATTAGAAAATTTCCTCGTGATTTTAAAATAGTTGGCGTAGCCGCCAATACTAGCTATAAGTTGCTTGCTTCTCAGGCTGAAAAGTTTGACGCAAAAAATGTTTGCTTAAGTGACGCAAAAGCATGTGCTCAACTCGGGAAGGTGTCATCTGGCGTAAAAATATATGAAGGACCAAAGGGCTTAATCTCTGCAATAAATAAAATTGATTTTGATCTTTTTGTAAATGCTACTGTTGGCTTCTCGGGTCTTGCGCCAACGGTAGAGGCAATCAAGAAAGGTGCTGATATAGCCTTGGCCAACAAAGAAACTTTAGTTGTTGCTGGTCATATAATTACAAAGCTGATCAAAAAACATAAAGTCAACCTCGTCCCTATCGACAGCGAGCACTCAGCTATTTTTCATCTTTTGAAAGATAAAAACATAGAAAATATCAAACGAATCATATTGACAGCATCAGGTGGACCATTTTGGAATAAAAAAATTACCAACCCATCGATCAAGCAAGTCCTAAATCACCCGACTTGGAAAATGGGAAGCAAAATTACAGTTGATTCCGCCACAATGATGAACAAGGGTTTTGAGGTCATCGAAGCCCATCATCTTTTTGGGCTACCTTACGACAAAATCGATGTTGTCATCCATCCAGAATCTATCATCCACTCAATGATCGAAACAATTGATGGAGAAATCTACGCCCAACTTAGTCAGCCAGACATGAAACTTCCCATCCAAAGCGCCCTTACTTTTCCCGAAATAAAATCTTCCCCCTTTAAAAAACTAGATTTAACAAAGATCAGTAAGCTCACTTTTTATAAACCTGATTTAAGGAAATTTCCCCTTTTAAAGCTTGCTTACAATTGTGGCAAAAAAGACGGCTCTGTCTTAACCATTTTAAATGCTGCGAATGAAATTGCTGTTTCAAAATTTTTAAGAGGTGATATAGAATATAATGATATTTATAGAATGATTGCGAGCGCAACTAAGTCTCATAAAAGTATAAGCAGCCCAACACTTAAACAAATTATTAATATTGACAAAGAAACTAGAACAATGTAGGATATAGGGGTACTTATCCCGCACTTAATTAAGTACGGGACTTAAGAGCTTCTAGTCTCACAAATTCGACAAGAATCTCTAAAAGGAGGTTGCGATGGATAGAAAGCCCCTAGGTTTTACTGGTGGCATGGGTACTGGAAAATCAACGGTTCTTAAGATGTTGTCTGAATACAGTGATATCAAAAGAATTGATACTGATTCAATCGCAAAACAATTTCTTTTTGATCCTAGAAATCAGAAAGAAATAAAACATCTGTTGGGCCCATTTGTGTTCACGGATGGCAAAGTGGATGGTGGTAAAGTTGGGCAAATCATTTTCTCAAATGAAGATAAGAAGCATAGACTTGAAGGGTTCATTCACCCGCTGGTTGAGCAGGAAATAAACCGCATTGTAGCAGGCCTATCTGGCCCTATTATTCCTATTGTTGAGTCAGCCATTATTTTCAAGATTGGTTGGGAGAAAAAGTTTTCTGGTATTATTGTGGCCCACTGCCAACCCGATGAAGTAATTGCCAGATTGCGATTTCTCAAGAATATGAGTATTGAAGAAATCCAAAAGCGGCTGGGAAATCAGATTGATCAAGATTGCAAGGTCAAGCGCGCAGACCTCACCATCGACACCACCTGTTCTTTTGTAGAGATGATTCGACGTGCAAACAAGCTCTATCATGAAATTCGAAAGTTCTGGAATAATCTCCCAGATTAGAACAAAGCCCCGCACTTAGTTAAGTGTGGGGCTTTTTTTATCCAGTTTCCTGTCAGGCCTTACCTCTTAGCCCCACTCGCCTACGTCAGGTTTTTGTCTTGATTCTTTTTTCTGAGCCGTTTTCTTTTTGCCAGTGATCCTTCTTTCTTTTGATGCTTTTGTTGGTTTAGTCGGAATGCGTTCTTCTTCTGGTTTTAGCGCATCTTCAATAAGTTGATTTAGTTTTTCAAGAGCAATTTCCTTATTTCTAAGTTGCATTCTTTCCTTTTGAGCTTCCACTATTAAAATGTCTTCTTTATTGATTCTGTTCGCCAAAACTTCTCTTATCTTATCTTTTTCTTCGTCAGTAAAAACGGTCGAATCCTCGATCTTCCAACGAAGAATTGCTTTGGTATCTCGCCTATTAACATTTTGACCACCAGGACCACTCGAGCGACCAAAAGAAATCTCAATTTCTTCTTCTGGCACTTTTCTGTTTTCTAAATTTTCAATATTATTCATGTTCTTAATTAAATTTATTTTTTAAATAGTTGATTATGTCTTCATTATATTTATGAACATATTCAAATGCTTTCAAGGATAATTTCTCTTTAGTTTCCAAACTTATTTCGCCCGTTTGTTTCAGCTCCATAAGAATCTTTTTGTAGTCGGCAATGTCAGTAATCACAGCAACGTTTTTATAGTTTTTTGCAGCACACCTAACCATTGAGGGACCACCAATATCTAAA
>Ga0222658_1001036_pt1 | contig 13055 bp, 15 predicted proteins | sample AntAcemetagen476_FD_179830 | JGI IMG/M metagenome (GOLD analysis project Ga0222658, IMG submission 179830) | Saline water microbial communities from Ace Lake, Antarctica - #476 | ecosystem: Environmental > Aquatic > Non-marine Saline and Alkaline > Saline | place: Antarctica: Ace Lake... | reverse complement strand
AGATAATCAAACACTACCATATACAGAAACAGGATATTATAAAACTTGTTATTTAAATAATGAAAATATTTATGATAAACAAATAAAATAAAATGAAATTATTCATAACATCAAATACACAATTTGGTTATAAGGGAATTACAAAAGATCAATTTTCTTATTTCACAAATAAAATTATTCCATTTTTGAAAAAGAATTCCAAAAGTGGTGATATTTTTATTCATGGTGGAAATATATTCAATAATAAAAAAAGTACAAATTTAGATACTATAAATAATGTTATGGATATTTTTGAAGACATATCAAAAATTTTACCAATTTATATCATAAAATCAAATAATGACGAATTATCAACTTTACTACTTAAAAGAATTTCTAACGTTAATATAATAGATACAAAAGAAACTATCAAGAACACTTTAATAATGTCTTACAAAGAAAATATTAACAATACTAATGGTGAAGATATAATTATCTTTAATAATGACTACATGGAAAACCCTGAACTTTATAAAAAAATATTAAGCAATTCAAAAGTCTGTATCTGCACAAATTATGATGATAAAGAAATCCAAGATGGTAATATTATAAATGTTGGTAGCCCTTACCAATTAAACAAAACAGAAAACAAAAAAGGTTTTTTAGTAATTGATACTTTAAAAAAAAAGTTCAAAATAGTAGAAAATAACTACAGTCCTGAATTTGTAAATTTCCATATTAATGAAATTGAAGATTTAGAAAAGATAAAATTTAAGAAAAAAGATTTTATTGATATAAGAGTTAATGAAAATATTTTAAATAAAAAAAATCTTAATCTATTAAATATGGCTATTAATAAATATAATTTTAATAATATAACATATATTAAAGATAAAGAAGAAACACCAAATATTGAAATTGATAGTCATACATTCAATATTAAAGAAATCATAAATAATTTTTTAGAAAAAGAAAAAACTAACCTATCTGAAGAATTGGAAACCGTGTATAAAATATACGAAGAAAAGTTTTAAAAAAGGTAACGTTGGTTTTTAGATATCATACGAAATAATACCTAAATATCGGAAAGTACCCGAAGGAACTTACCCATACCAACTGTTACCACAAATCTTTACATATTAAATCTTCTTTTACTTATATCACTAAATCTACGTTGATATATGAAATGCCCATTAACTAATCTCAATGCTATAATACCTGACATCGGTCCAACTAACCGTTGTTGTCCTCCATTTGGATCATCTATAGTTATAGCTAATCTAAAAAGAAAACTTATATCTCCTTTAGGTCTACCCATAACCTTTAAATAATAATCAATATCCGTTAAAGGTAAACTATCATTTAACTTATAACCACCACTATTACGATTCATATAAACCCAATCATAAGGATCAACAGACACATCAAAAGGTGTATTACCAGACAATCCAATGTCAAATTCTGTGTGTACGCCAACATCATTTATTTCTTTAACAGGTGAAAAAAAACTACCACTATAAAAACTACTGTTTGGGTAATTTATACCATTTAAATGTGGTGTGTGAATCACCTTTTTGTGCTTAACAATATCACTATTTTCCAATTTTTTCTTGTTATTCTTATACCTATATAACCAAACTTTTGGATTATATTCTAAAAAACTTAAATCATTCTGAGTCCAATATGACATCAATTTTTCACTTCTCCTAGGTTTTACACCACCCTCAATATATTCCTTTACTAAAAAATTAGTTTCTGGTATTATAACAGATGTTACTGTTTCACCAGATGTTACACCAGATAAATTATAACATGAATCTATAAAATCTGAATAATCTTCTTGTGTTGGAATATCACCAGTTTCAAATTTACTTTTAATATAATCCTTATCTCTTATCACCCTATTATATTTGTATTTTCAATTATCATTACACCAATTCCATATATTTCTGGTTCTCTACCAACCATTCTTCTTAGAATATTACCAGAAACATTCGTTTTAAAAAATGAACTATATCTAGATTCATATAACTTTTGATAAGTTTCTAATAAATCTAAATCTTTTTGTTCTTGAATTTGTTTTTTATCATTTATGTTATCTATAATAGATTGTAACGAAGCCATTAATTTAGTTTTTTAATTTATTTTATATATTAATTTAATTAATCCATTATTTTATTGTATATTTGTCCTATGAAAGATTCTACTCATTTTGTAAATGAATACATTAATGATATTTTAACTGATGGTGAATTCTATCTAATTAAAATAAAATCTACTGATACATATATTTATGTAAAAATCATTCTTAGTAGACAACACAAAGATGCACTTATAATTAAATTTAATAGAGATATTAAACTAAAAGGATATTTCTTTTTTGAAAATGATTGTCCAGGTGGAAAATATACATTAACTAAAAACTTAAAACTAAGTTTAATGGATTTTCTAAAAGATAGAAAAATTTTTAACAAAAAAATAAGAATATAATGCTATTATTAGTTGTATTAATTGTAATTATTATATTAGTATTGATTTCTAATAAGAATAATAAAAAATCAAAATTTGTAAAAATATTGGCTTTACCATCTGGTGAATTAATAAGAATAAAAAGAAATCGATTTTATAAATTAAGAAACCATAGTCAATTAAAATGGAATATAAAACACAAATATTGGACAATAAAGGATAGAAACAAAAAAGTCATCTAATTTAGATGACTTTTTTCGTTTATGATGAACACTTACTCCATTGACAATCCATACAAGTTAAACAACCTTCCAATCTAGCTAAATTTACAGAACCACAAATAGGACAAACTTCATCATGCACATTAGTAGTTCTAAGATATTTTTTAAGAATTCGTTTAACACCTGCTTGCCATGTTCCAAACATTGGAAAGTCTTCTTCAGCTTTACCATTAATTTGTAATGAATCTACTAAATTCATTATTGTTGGTAAATGTATCTTATGTCTTAACATAGCTGAAATCATTTTACTTGTGTTCCAAAATTCACGATTAAACGCTCTGTTCATACCAGACATAATTACTTCATAACCATCCCTATCTAAATAAATAAAATCATACTGAGATTTTCCATTTTTCTTATTTTTTGTTTTCTTAATCCATCCCTTTTCAACATAATTAGGAATTACAAACGATTCTAACAAACCAGTAAATAATTCATATGGAAATTTATCTTCTGTTTCTTTATCTTCATAAATACCTAAAAAACCAATCCATTTTTCTTTATTATTAACAAATTTAACTACTTCACATTCAAGTGTTTTTGGTCTTTTAAGAGCATTATTTTCTTTCAAATAATCTTCAATAGATTTTTCAGAACCATTATTCTTAATCATTACACCATCTCTACTCCCATCTCTATAAACAGTTACACCTTTACAACCCGATTTCCAAGCTGTTCTATATAATTCATCTACTATTTCAACAGTTGTATTTGATGGTAAATTTATAGTTACTGATATTGAATGATCTACCCATTTTTGAACCGCACCTTGCATCTTAACCTTTTCATTCCAATCAATATCATCTGAAGATGATTTATAATATGGAGATTTTTCAATTATTTTGTTCATTTCCTCTTGTTTTAATAACTTGAATTCTTCAATATCATAATCATTTAATTCTAACCAATATGCAAATTTTGGATGAAGAATTGTATATTCTTCCCAATGATCACCATTTTCATCAATAAAATGAGAACTAGCACCTTTATCATTAGGATTAATTTTTCTTCTTCTTTTATAAGCTGGTGAAAATACAGGTTCAATACCAGAAGTAGTCTGTGTACAAATTGAAACACTATTATGTGATACTATACCATTATTTAATGTATAATAATGTGTATCGTCAACTTCAAAGTCCATTGTATAATTATTAGACTTTTCTATATTTACAATTTCTATTTCTTCATATTTTATATTTGATATATCAATTATTTCCATATTTATTCTTTATTTTTTTTAAAATATCATTAACTATTTTTGTCTTATTATTTCTATAATCCTTTTCCCACACTATTATAACATCACAATTGAATTTATCTTTTATTTTATTTATTCTTTTTTCATCATGATCCCATATTTTATAGACACTTTCATCTTTTAAATTTTCATAAATTAAAGGATTTCTATGCCAATAATCACCATAAAATTCTATAACTAAATTTATATCTTTTATAAACATATCTGGTGATATTATTTTAAAATCATTTTCAAAAATAAAAAACATATATTCGTTTTCAGAAAAATAAATTTTCTTATAATCATTTTTTAACTTATTAAATAACTTCCCACAAAATTCATCAGATATAATAGATCTTCTATTATGAAAATAATTTATTTTTTTTACATTTATTTCTTTCCATTTTTCTATGCCTTTTTCATTGCCAAATTTATCAATATAATATTCCTTAGAATGAACATATTTCAATTTTATTTTATAATTTTCCCATTTTATTGCTCCATCTATTTCTCCATATAATAATATATAATTTGATAATGTTTGAGCCTTCTTTTTATTTATATCAATATATTTTAATTTGCCATTATCAACTCCATATTTTTTTATTAATGATTCTAATGAACTTGTATTTTGTCTTTCTTTTAATTTAATTATAGATTTATCAATATCTCCATTACAAATATCTAACCAATATTCAATATTGGTGTTTATTTTATTTTTATTTAATTTTTTTCCTAAATTTTTTATACTTTTAGTTTTAAAAGATTCATACCTTTTTTTTCCTTCAATAACACCATATCTTTTTATAAAATTTGTTAAATGTTGCCTAGTATTTTCTTTCCATTCTTTATATCTTTTTTCTCCTTCTTCTTTTCCGTATTTATTGATTAATTTTCCAACAGATACTCCACTATTTTTAATATTATTCAATTTTCTATCATAAATAATTTTACCTTCTTTTTCACCATATTTAATTATGCATTTTTCTAATGAAAATTGTCTTAAAAATTTTTTATATTGTTTAATCCCATCTTCTTCACCATGTTCATTTAATAAATCTTTATATTTAGATGGATAACTTATTTTCACGATAACACCTTTCTTTTTTATTTATATATAAAAATAAAATTATCAAATTGGGTGTTATCGTGAAATAAATTATAATTTTATTATTTTATCACCTTTTTTCAATTCATCACTTCTTTTCCAAATAGCTCTATTATTATCTAATTTAATTAAGAACTTATGATTTGGTGTAGATTCTGTTTTAATACCATTAGAATAATTAATTTTTATCGTATTTGATTTACCATTCCAATATAATCTATTAATTTTATGACTTCCACCATTAACATCAAAAACACTAATATCTTTTTCTGTTTCTATCCATATATTATTTAACCCATAATAATCTTCAATATTAATATTATTTAATAAAAATAATTTTTCCATAGATATATTACCTTTATCTGTTTTAACAATAGTATCTCCCACCAAACAACCTGTTGGTGCAATTGTTAGAATTGAAATATTTCTTCTACCATCTTTCTTCATCATTTCATCCAATTCAGGATCAGCCTTTCTGATTCTTTTAATAAATCCACTTTCACTTTCTTTATCATAATCATAAATAGGAAATGCACCTCTTTCTTTAGCCATAATAGCAGAAGACTTATAAGCGTTTATAGCCAACGTCTGATGAACTTTAACTGAAAACTTAGTTGCATCCTTTGTTCCATAAGTTAATCCAATAGAAGCAAGCATATCACCCTCTGCGGTTACTCCTAGACCTGTTCTCCTACCTTTAATAGCTTTATCCTTAATTTTCAACCATAAATTCATTTCTACTAATTTAGTGGTTTCTGACTCTGGATCACTTTTAATTTTTTCAATAATTTTTTCAATCTTTTCTAATTCTAAATCAATAATATCATCCATAAATCTTTGAGCATTTATTACATGATCTTTGAATTTATCCCAATTAAATTTAGCATTTTTAGTAAATGGTTCTTCAACAAAACTATACAAATTTAATGCAACTAATCTGCAACTATCATAAGGACAGAGGGTTATTTCGCCACAATTTGAAGTTATTCCCACTTCTGTCTGAAATGTGTGTGTATCATCATATACTGTTATATCATAAACATCCTCATAAATATCAGTAGCTTCAATACTTTTAATAACTAAATAATCTCTATTTGATAATATTTTACTATTTTTCGAATATTTACCATAATCATTAGATTGAATAATATTATCTATTTTAGTTTGTTTATTTATATTAGATAATTTAAAAAATCTATTAAATTTAATTATTGACTTATTAGTTATTCTTATATCAAATCTTATAGATTTCTTATTTTTATTAAATGGGTTATCTAATTCTCCTTTTATTAAATAAGATTTAATACCATAAAAACTCAATAATCTATGAACATCTTTTGCCAATTTTTCATGACATGATGTAAATGTTATTATTTTTCTTTTATCATCTACACTACCGTCAGATGAAAACAACCCATCAATTACACCTTTAACAAAAATATCATTTGATTTCCACACTATTGATGGTAATCCATTCTTTTTATTTGTTAAACCAAATCCATCAAATAAATCTTTAATATTTTTTGATGATGACGAAAACTCATAACATCCTTTATTTTCCCTTAATTTACATTGTGATTTATTTTTGTCATTAATATAACCCAACACCTTATTATGTATACCATTATCACAATCTTCTTTGGAAAATAAAAAACCATATAAATTAGATTTATGTAACTTATGATATGACACCCACCCATCTCCTAAATTCCAACCACAAACAAATCCATCTATTTCTGTTAAATTTTTATCAACATTAATAACATCACTAAATTGTGGAAAATAAATCTTATCTAATCTATTTAAATTTTTAGTTTCCTTTTTTATAAATTTATTAGTGTGTTTATTTATAATTTGACCATTTGTATTTATCAAAGGCCATTTATGTTCTGCTGTACAATAAACATCATAAGAACTATTCGTAAATGATATTTTATATAATTGTTTATTTATACCAGATTTAAATGATTTTCCTTCTTTCCATTCTCCCATGATATTTTTAACGATAACTTTTCCATCATTATTTTCCGCAGATTCCTTTATATCTACTATTCCATCTTTTGTTAAAATCTTAGTATCCCATCGTAATGATGGATTTGTACTAACAGTTTTAAATCCATGTTCTGGATAAGAATCAGCGACAGATTCTTTTATAATAGTATCCCAAAATAAAATTCCTGGTTCTGCAGATTTCCAAGCATTTTGAATTATTTTATCCCAAATCTTTTTCGGTTTTACAAGTTTAGTAAATTGAGGATTATCTGAGTCAATCGGAAATTGTTGTAAATAATCTTCAGATTTTTCAATAGCCTTCATAAAATCATCACCAATTCGAACAGACACATTAGCACCTGTTATCTTTGTTGTATCAATTTTAGCATCTATGAAAGATTCTACATCAGGATGTTTTACTGAAACACTTAACATAAGTGCCCCTCTTCTACCATCTTGTGCCACTTCTCTTGTAGTATTAGAATATCTATCCATAAATGGAACAATTCCTGTAGAAGTCAAAGCTGAATTTTTAACTGGTGATCCTTTTGGGCGTATATGTGACAAATCATGTCCAACTCCACCTCTTCTTTTCATAAGTTGTGCTTGTTCTTGATCTATCATAAATATACCACCATAAGAATCATCTTCATTACCTATAACAAAACAATTTGATAATGATACCACTTGTTTATTATTACCAATACCAGACATTGGACTTCCTTGTGGAACAATATAATTAAAATTTTTAATCATATTAAAAATTTGTTCTTCATTTAATGGATTAGGATATTTTCCTTCTATTCTTGCTAATTCCTTAGATATTCTTTTATGCATATCATCAGGTGTTCTTTCATATATTTTATCATCTGAATCTTTTAATGCATACTTGTTTATCCAAACATCAGTTGAAAAGGCATCACCTTTAAAATATTCTAATGTTTTTTCATAAACATCTTCCCTAGAATAATAATTCATGTTAATTTTTGTTCTTTTTTATTGATACTATTTGTTATTATATTTTATAAAATTTGTTTATACAAATTTCATATCATCTAATTCATTTAAGTATCCTTTATCTCTTAATTCCTTTATAATATTGGTTGCATGTTCAGGATTTAACAACTTATACATATTAAATATATGATCCGTGAAATAATATGATAATTCTACAAATATTTCTGATTTTGTATACCTATCATTCAATCCATCTAAAAGCATTTCATAATAATTATTAAAAGCTTGTTTATTTGGTTTTCTTCTATTTGATGTAAAATCCAGATCTGTATTTTCACTTAAAATATTATAAATATTTATTTTTAATTGCCTTTGATTTTCCATTTCTTCAAAATTTCTAGATTCCATATCAAAACTGGATCCCTTTTCAATTGGAAAATCTTTGTTAAAATAATCACTATTAGATGAATAAATATCTTCATCTTCATCGTCATCCAATTTACCATTAAAAATTGTATCTCTTTTTAATCGATGTTTACCTTCTAACTTATGGTTTGTAGTATTAAATTTAAAATATACAGTTTCATCCGAATCAGGTGCATCAACATCTAGTGTTTCAGAATCGTCAGAATCATCATCAGGTAATTCAGAATCAACCGGTATAATATTTTCAATATCCCCAATATCTTCAGATTTTTCATCCAATTTTTCTACTTCGATTTTTTTATTTTCATTTAATTTATCATTAGTTTCATCTTTTTCATTTATCATAAACCAATTTATTTTTTGAAGAGTTTTTTTTATATAGTAATATATTACGGTTTATACCGTACCCTCTAATATATCATTTTCAATAGTCAAATACTTGGTATTGAAGTCAAAACGAACTTGTTCTTCCTTATGTTCACCATCTCTTAATTTTAAAATTTTTAATTTATATTTATTTTCTTTTTTCATTGTTGAAGTTCTTATAATCGCCCAAACTGAATCTGCTGTTTCTGCAATTGCTTTTGATTCAGGTATATCATTAAGTTTAACATCACTTGCACCCCACACTGCTCTATCCAATTGAGTGGCTGTAATAACAACTGTTTCAAACTTATCAGCTAAATATCTTAATCCTTCTGCCAAATGTTTGCCTTTCATATAAAGATTATTTCTAATATCTTTACTACCATCATCAACAGTCATAATATTAATATAATCAACTAAAATCATATCAACATTCACATTTTTTGTTTCTTCTAACTTATTAATATAATTATCAATATCTAAAACAGAACAATCACCTGTGTTAAACTTCTTAACAAAAATTTTACCAGGTGTATCAGTATTAAACATACCATTACCCTTATTCTTAACTTGATTAATCTTATTTTTAATAAATGTAGGATCTTTACTTAATTCATCATATTGATTAATATCAATCTTCAATCTCATTGCACCCATTCTTTTCATAACTTTCCTAGATGCCATTTCTAATGTTATAATCACTACCACTTTACCTTGTTCAGCTGTATTTACACCAATATTATGAAGCCACATACTATTATGACTTAATATACCATTTGTATAATATCTATGGTTATTATCGTTTATTTGTAAATCATACATATTTGAACTATTATCTGATTTATACACACTAATAACTTTTTCTATTCCATCTTTAGTCATTATACTATTACCTACCTTCAAATTTTTAACAAACACTTCTTTCATTTCATTATTAAAAACTATATGATTATCAGCACATATCATTTTATAATTTTCTGTTTTTAAAACCCATTCATCATATTCAATCGTCTTACCAATTGCACTAATATCAGACCAACCTCCATCTGTTTCAATCTCCCAATCATCTAATTCTATTGTGTCTATAAATTTTCTTTCTAATTCCATAATTGTTTTTTTATTTTAAAATAATATGATTTTTTATTATTTAATGAACTATTACCTACAAATAATTCATATTTATCTTTAAATGAATCTTCTATCGATTTTATATAAAATTTTATTTTCTTAGAATTATCCGTATCTGATATCATATAAATCGGTTTTTCTAATTTATTCACCATCTTTAATAAAATATAAGATATTGCATTAAATATTTTGATTATATCACCATAATTAGTTTCTTCCTCCACCATAATCCTTAATTTTTCGATTGCATTTTTATCTTTTATGTTTTTACCTTTCAAATTTTCTATAAAAATATCATACTGAATTTTTGTCGTAAAGAAGACATTATATACTACTTCATTATTAAAAAAATCATTATCTTCTATTAAATATTCTAACAATAAAACATAATCAATATCATTTATTTTAAATCCACAAATAATATCATATTTATCTTTATACCATAATGATTCTTCTTCATAAAATCTAAAATAAATATAATTCGGATGAAATTTTATTTCATTTAAAATCCCTAAAAATCTCCTATATGGAAATATCCCTCCTCCACTATTAAATTTACCTTCTGGATGATATTTCATTAAATGTCCTAATTCATCTCTAATATCATTTCTTGAATATTTTTCCTTTATCATTTGACGATATCTATCATTAGTTTCCTTTGTCCATTTATTATTAAATTTCATTTAATATTATTTTTTACCTTAAAATAAAAATCACCAATAGAAATTTTCATTATTTCAGCTGTTTTTTTATTTCTAATTTTAATCATTGTATCAGATTTACAGCATTTTCCAACATTAGTTTCTCCCATAATAACATTAAATGTAGACATATCCCAACCACCTTGTAAAATTTTATCTATATTAGACCATCCTGATGGAATTCTATATTTGGAAATTTCTTGTCTGTGTGATTCAGGATCATCAAAATCATCACCTAAATCATCTTCATCTTCATCAAGTAATGGTATATTATTATAAAGGTTTCTAATATTTGCAACTACACTTTTAACATTATCCAAATCAATATCTTCTAATGTTCTTAATTTTTCAATTACAAGAGATGTATTCTCTCTAACCATATTAGACATTCTCCATGCTCTAAATCTATTTTCAATCCAGTCCTTTTTATCAGATATATCATTTTTCAGAACAATTTTTATAATATCATTTGATATTCTACCTTCTGGATCATTTAGTTTAATCATATCCACAATTTGTTGCGGACTAGGTACTTTCTTTGATTTTAAATATTCATCCTTCACAATCACATAAATAAATTGTATATTTTCATTTTTAAAAAAGTAGTTTTCCACTCTACTAAATTGTGCTGGATTTTCTATGATATATGTAAGAAAATTCTTCTCCATATTCACATTCATTACTTCTGGCATTAACTTCTATATTATTTTTTATAATAAACAACTAATTCTTCAACAGAATGAAAAATAGGAATTTTATTTTTTGCTGCATGTTCTACTTCTCCATCAGCACCTGTTGATTCACCAGGTAATCTTAATAAACAATCACATACACTAACCCATTCCAGATCCATTTTTATCCAATCTGTATAATGTCTTGGATGAGCCATATGTTGAAAATGTGAATAAAGAGGAGCAAAAGGTGCAAACCCCTTATCCATCAATACATCTACCATATCTAATTGATCTTTAACATTTATTGCCACATCACCTAAAGTATATGGACTTGCTATATAAACTTTTATCATTTTATTTTTTATTTTTCTTTCCAACTTTTAATTTCTTCTTCTGTTGGTATATTATCAGAACGTTTAATATCATACAAGATTTCCAATGCACCCACAAACCAACTTCTAACATATGGATTATCAAGATCTTTTTCTGAAAGATTATGATTATAAGTACTATTTATCTTAGAAAAACTTTCGTTGAACATTCTTTGTGTAATTTTCATATTAAATTGTAATTTTTTTATTCAAACAATTTTGTATCATCATCTAAATCAATATCAAAATGTTCATCTTGTTGTTCAAATTTAGAATATTCTTCTTCTAACTGTTCTAATTCTTTTTGATATTCATCATAAGATGCATATTTGAAATAATCATAAATAATTGGTTCTAAAGCATCGATAACATCTTGATTAAAAACTTGTGAATTATATAATCCTTTATCATATACGTACTTATCAAGATGTCTAATATAATATCTTGATCCTGATGTGTAAGTTATTTCACCTGTTTTCTTATCAACAATTCTTTTAACCTTGGCAATACCAACAGTTTCAAAATTTTCAACAGTACAGAAATAATCTAATCCTTTATATGGATTTACACCTTTTGTATGATCAATTTCAAATTTAACTTTCTTTGGTTTAGCAATTCTATTTTTCCTAGATTTTGCAGTAACTATAACACCTGATGAACCTAATGATAAATCATCACTTTCTATGTCTTTTAATTTAGCAATTGATAAATAAACAATAACAGAAGCAGAATAATTGATTCCTTCACCTCCACTTTGTTTAGCTTGTGGAAACATATCTTGTGTATTATGAGATACTATACCATTGTCTAAAATATAATGATGAGAATCTTCTATTTGAACATCATAAGTGGGTTCTTTTTTTTCTAAATATTCTATTTTTTTTATTTTTACTTCTTTAAAATTATTCATAATTATTTTTTTTTATTTTTTTCCAATCATTATACATTTTTTTATTAATTATTATGAAATCAAATTTAAATCCATTCATTAAACAACATTCCTTTTTTAATAAATTTTTTTCAATACTAACATTATATGTATATTCTGATTTTACTTCTATTATTCTTTTTTCACTAACAATATAAAAATCTGGATAATATTTATGTTTATTATCTTTATATGTATAATATAAATCACCCACTTGTTTATTAATAATTTTATTATTAATTAATATATCACTTATATCATATTTTTTTAATAATATTTCAAATAATACATAATCTTCATATCCCTGTAAACTAACTTCTCTATTATCACATAATTTATATTTTTTATAATTAAATCGTTTTTGTAAATTATTAAAATTATCAGTATTTTGTATCCAGTATTCAACACCATATTTAATTAACATAGTATTTTTCATTT
>Ga0222658_1001027_pt1 | contig 13121 bp, 15 predicted proteins | sample AntAcemetagen476_FD_179830 | JGI IMG/M metagenome (GOLD analysis project Ga0222658, IMG submission 179830) | Saline water microbial communities from Ace Lake, Antarctica - #476 | ecosystem: Environmental > Aquatic > Non-marine Saline and Alkaline > Saline | place: Antarctica: Ace Lake... | reverse complement strand
TTCTTCACATCTTTTTTCGCAACATACATTCTTTGCATTCTATTAGTTTCCTTATTCTTACGAAGCAACTCAAATCCATAACGCGGACCAAGTCTCTGACCAATCGTATAATAATAAACCCCGTCGTGCTCTCCGATAACCTCACCATCAGGATCAACAATCTTTCCCTTTTTCGGCTTTATTTTTTTCTTCAAAAATTCCTTCAAATTAATCTTACCAATAAAACAAATACCAACAGTCCCCTTTTTATCAAAATTCAAAAAATCATTATCCTTAGCAATCTTTCTAACTTCTTCTTTACTTAAGTCTCCAACTGGAAACAAAGTATGACTCAAATCCCTAGAAGTTAATTTAACCAAAAAATAAGACTGATCTTTCGCTTCACATTTTGCCCTAAGCATTTTAAATTTATTATCACGCCTATCAATTCTTGCATAATGCCCAGTAACTAAATAATCACACTTCTGTCTTTTGGCCTCTTCCCACAAATACGGAAACTTAATTTTCTGATTACACAAAACATCCGGATTCGGAGTAATTCCTTTCTTATAATTTTTATACATATCCTCAACTACAACACTTCTATATTCTTTCTCATGATCAATAACCTTAAATGGAATATCTAATTTCATAGCAATTCGCAAAGCGTGCCTTTTTTCATCTCTCCAATTACAAACTCCAATATCACTCTTTGTGTCCGACCAATTTTTCATAAAAACTCCTACGACATTATAACCCGCCTGCTTCATTAAAAGAGCCGCAACTGAAGAATCCACCCCACCACTCATAGCAACTAAAACCTTTGGCATCTTTTCACTATCACTCTTCAAACTTTTCAAGAGAACCTCAGCATTCATAATAGCACTAGAAAAACTCTCAACCTTTTTCTTAATCTTAACTTCATCTTCCATAATATATTTTACACAATAACAATTAAAAAACTTATGCAAACATCACCCAAAAGATATATAAGGGCAAATTTACTAAAAATTTTATGAAAACAAATAGATTCAAAACTAGACAACGAGGAATGATTGCATGTAGAGGAACAGCAAAACACGGTATCTCCGGCATAGAAAAAGAAAAAAAGAAAAAACTTAGTAAAATTCATAGAGCAGCAACAAAAGCCGCACTTGAAAAACAAAGAGCAAAATCAGAAAAAAAAGAATAATTTCTATAATTTTAAATTTAATTAATAACTAATAAATGTATTTTTATTTTTTTAAAAGAGTAATCATATACACGCCTGATCCATGATACGAATTACAATATCTAATAGTAAAACAATTTGCGCCCATCCTATCCACATCAGAAGCCGCTCTAGAAAGGCACTCCAAGGAAAGATCTTTTCTATATCCAAAGTCAGAAACTCCAGACGCTGAAACACCAACAGACTTCAAATATTTTAAATTGGGAACAACCTCGCCGACAGAATCGCAAAAATCAACGCCCCTAGAAGTCAATTTTTCAATACCTAAAGCTTTAATTATTCTTTCTTCATGAATTCTTCGAGTACTTCTCTTTTCCATTAAAACACAATCTAAAAACTTTTTATAAAGATTATCATATAATTCACATTAGCCCAAAAACATTCTTTTCTTAAAAAAACGAGAGCCCTAAAATCATAAGCGTCTCCTGGAGGACTCGGGGCCAATAGAAATTAGATCATCATCAAAAAGGGAACCTCAGGTGAGAGTCCTAAAATTATAAACGTCTCCTGGAGGACTCGAACCTCCGACCTAACGGTTACTGCAAAATCCAAAGATTTCTAAGTAAGTTCAAGCGAACTTAAATTTAACAGCCGTTCGCTCTACCAACTGAGCTAAGGAGACATATTAAAATTCATGCAAAATCCTTTATAAAATTAACGATAAGTAAAAATTTATATATGACGGTAGCTACCGTTTATTATGATACTAACAAAAGAATTAGGAGCCATGCTATATTGGGCAGAAGGAGATAAAACAAAATATTATTTTATAGCTTTAACAAATACCGACGACAATATATTAATTTACTTCTTAAAATGGCTCAGAAAATATTACAAAATAGATGAAAATAGACTAAGGGGTCGTTTGTACATATGGAATAACATAGATGAAAAAAAAGCAAAAGAATTTTGGTCAAAAAAATTAAACATACCAACAGAACAATTTACAAAATCATATATTTCAAAATCAATTCCAAAAATAAGAAAAAATAGACATGAATTCGGAGTATGTAGAATAAGTTACGGCTCAGTCAAAATATTTAAAGACATACAAGAGACAATTCAAAAAAAATTTACAAAATAACTATTCTTTCTTCTTTATTTCCTTTAATCCCAAATCCAATAACGGGACAGGCTTCATTCTCTCTATATGTGAATATACATTCGATTGCTTTGAGCCTTTAATTATTGAAATAATACCCTCTCTCGCATTCTCAATAGTTTCAGGGGGTCCAATCAATGCAACTTCATTATCCCTCATTTCTATATGACAATCTGTTAAATCTGACAAAGTTTTCAAAGTCTTACCATCTGTTCCAATAATTCTTCCACGTATTCTTTCCATATCTCGTCTTGTAGTATAATTCTTAATATACATAATTTCATACAAAAAATCTTGCTCAGAAATTTCAATGGCATGTGTAAAACTAAAACCAAAATTCATAGCTTCAATAACCTTCTCAGCAATATATTCATCTTCAGGACTTCCAACAACGGTAACTTCTTTTCCTCGATTAGTTAATTTCACATTCAAAGAACGTTCAAGCCTAGCTCTCGCTTTAACAATTCTAGAAATTTTATCACATAATATAACTTTCATAAAAACATAAAAATACTTAAGATTATAAGGTTTACCCTAACATAAAAATACAAAAAAATTAAAATTCTTCACTTTCGGTTTCTAAGTAACTATTTTTTCTTAACCAAGTAATTTGATTGGGTCTATACTTAAATAAAACATCCCCTTTAGCGTCATCTAACTCCCACGGTTCAATAATTACAACATCACCAGGACGAAGCCACAATGCTCTCTTAAGCCTTCCAGGAACTCTACAATTACGATTCTTACCATCAACACAAGCAATCATCATTTTATTTCCACCAAGTCTCTGATCCAAAATTCCAATAACCTCACGACCACGCGGAAGTTTTACTCTCTGAACTTTTTGCTCCGAACCTTCAGTAATATATTTTTGTCTAGGTTTCTTAAATGCCATAAATACTCAAGAAAAATCCAATTTATAAGGTTTGGGATTAAATTTTAAAGATTATTTTTTTAAATTATAAAAATTTACAAGATTACTCACTTCCACTCACTCGCTTCACAACCTTGCCCCAAATTAGAAATTTCTCCCAAACCCCCAACGCCCAACTCCCCCTAATCACCACACCAATTTCCCCAAACTCCCTCATTTCCACTCACTCACTTCCCAACCTCACTCAAAAAATTTTAACAAATTTTTTTCATCCCCAAAACAATTTTTCTTGGATTTTTGCATTTAGACGAAGTTAAAAAATTTTGCAGCGTACATCGGTACGTAAAAAATTTCTTTAACAAATATAAATCAAAAAGACTGAAAAATTAACAAAAATTACTTTCCTCGACGCTTACCAGCTCGTACAGACGGTCTAACTTTCGAAGTTGGATCTTTATTTCTAAGACCACGAGACTTTTTAGCAGCACTAGTAAGTCCTCTAAGAGGTCTAGCTTTATTACCTTTCTTAGCAACAAATCCTACTTGCTTATCTCTTTTAATCTCTTCCTTAGAAGGATCAACACATATTACTTCATAGAAATAATTCATACCATCCTTTCCAACCATATAGGAATTCAAAACTTCCAAAGTGGGATATCTTTTCGCAACACGAGATTCAGCAATCCACTTATAACTCATTTTCAAAGTTTTTCTAATAGTAAGTCTCTTACTTCTTCTACCTTTATTTGGTCTAGATTTTTTATGACCACCACGTTTAACTCTAATTCTAATTATAACAAAACCTTTCTTAGCCTTATACCCAAGAGAATGAGCACGATCAAGACGCAAAGGTCTCTCAACTTTTGTAAAAACTCCGCTGTGTCTCCAACCAATCATACGTTCCTTCAAGGTATCTTTATCTGGTTGCTTCCAAGCTTCTCTTATATAATGATATACTCCTTTCATGAAAAGAAAAGAGAAAAACTCTTTTTAAAGCTTATCCTTTTAAAAATTAAACAAAAATCTTACCAACAAAACTTCCAACAAAATAAGTAATACAAATTACCAAAAACATAATAAAAACATGCTCAAAAATAACCCTAAAAGCTGAAACTTTCTGTTTTTTTGCCAAATAAAGACTAAAAACAACTATCAATAATGTTCCCCAAGCCACACTTAAAAAAACCGCAGCTTTAACACTAAAAAATAAAAACCACAAAACAAAAAGCATAGCAAAAAAAAACTTAAACAAAAAAGTAAAACCAGTAGCCATCCAAACTTCCTTCTCTGAACTACCTCCCTCAAATTCCTCCGAAATATGTATACCCAAAGCATCAGACATAGAATCCGAAATAGCAATAATCAAAATACCTCCAATAATAACAATTCTAGAATATGCCCCTGAATAAAAACCAACAATCAAACCTAAAGTTGTAATAATTCCAGAAGTAATTCCAAACCCAAACCCCTTTTTTATCTGATCATTCATAAAAATTAAAAGAATAAATAATATTTAAAACTAAGCACTACTTCTCAAAAACTCAATACTTCTCGACTTCCCCTTAACTTCATCAAAATCAATTAAAACCTGAGATTCTTTTCCATATCCTGGATTAACAACCATTGTATTACCCAACTTACATCGTCCTTTTCCTTCATGAATATGCCCAGCAAGACAAAGAACTGGCTTAATCTTCAAACAAAAAGCCCGAGAAACACTCGAACCCATATGCTTTTTATGTAAATACGAATCTTTATCCTTAATAACATCCAACTTAGTATTATATGGAACATTATGAGAAATAAAAACACACGGCATTTTATTTTTCCTATCTCCATAAGAAGTAATTAATCTATCTAAAATTTTATTATATGCACCCTTAAGCTTAGTTAATTCTTTCTTATTATAAACTCCAACATCCTCAGAATCTAAAGGATTCTCCGAAGAAGAACTCACACCATAACCAATAAAATTAACACCACAAAAATTATGCATTTCAAAACTACAATCAAAAACATTCCTAAGTCCCTTTATTAATTTTGGATTAATGCCATCGTTATTAAATTTATCAAGCCAAGCTTTAAAATAATTATAATCATTTTTGTTTATATCCTTAATTTTAGTCTCACCATAACTCTGATCCCAATTTCCCGGAACCAAAAAAACAGGACGACCAAACCCAGAAAGATATTTCAAAATTTTCTTGCCTGATTTAAATGATTCTGCATCCAACTTTGCAAATTTCTTTTCATTATACCCCTTAGAAAGAAAAAATTCATCAATATCTAAAATATCTTCGGAATTATCCCTAATGTAACTAAACCAAGCTTTATACAATTTAGAAATCTTTTTATCATCACAAAAATCTCCAACACAAACAATACAATCAAAATCCCTAGTTATTATAACTGGCTTCTCGCCATGCAAATCGCCAACCACCAAGATCTTCATAAAAAAATTAAGCTTTGTTATTTTATAAAAGTAATGAAAAATCAATATCTCAAAACACCTTTCCAGTCATGTCCGCATCCATTGTCAAATTAATTCCCAAATTTCTAATACCTTCATCATCACCCTTAGTAGTAAGGTGAGTAACATGCATCTCAGAATTTTTTAATAGAGAAATTTGAGAGAAAGCCTTTTCTGCACTAGGATTGATTCCAGCAGAAATAGCCAAAGCGACTAAAAGCTCGCTAACATCTAAACCAAAATCATCACCACCAAATTTTTTCTTCATTTCAACTATTCCACGAATTAAATTTTCAGGTATTAAGTGTATATCATCTGGTATTTTTGCCAACTCCTTTATCGCATTCAAAATAACGGCAGATTCCGAATGTAAAAAATCAGAACTTTTACCCGTAATTATTTTGCCATCGCTTAATTCAATAGCAGAAGCATAACAAAAGTCATTATCACTTTCTCTAGATAAATTATTTTCATCTCTAGTCATTCTTGAAGCTCCAACAACTCTCCTATCTGTTTCAATTAAATTCATCTTCTGCATCAATTTTTCAATTCTATCAATAGTATCCTTATCAACTACACCAAAAAGCTTTTCTTTTTTATATCTAAAATATCTTCTTATGACTTCCTGCCTCGACGCTCGACAAACAATAGCATCATCAAAAATTCCATCCTTAGCACGACTAACTCCCATATCCGTAGGAGATTTATAATTTTGATATCCCATTTTTTCCAAAATACTTTGTAATATAGGAAAATTCTCAATATCTCTATTATAATTTATTGAAGAAATTCCATACGCGCTCAAGTGATAAGGATCCACCATATTCACATCTCCTATATCTGCCGTCGCTGCCTCATAAGCAATATTCACTGGATGATCCATTGGCAAATTCCAAATCGGAAAAGTCTCAAACTTTGCAAATCCAGATTTAGTCCCCTTTTTAGAATCATGATACATTTGAGAAAGACAAAATGACATCTTCCCACTTCCAGGAGCAACTCCACTTACAACAACAATCGGCTTAGATGTCTCAATATAAGGATTCTGACCATATCCCTCCTCACTAACAATTTTCTCAACATTTGCAGGGTATCCCTCAATTTCTTTTTGCAAATAACTCCGAACTCCCATATTCCTCAAAAATTCCTGAAACTTCAAAGCTTTCTTTTCGCCCGAAAATCTATTGATAATAACCGAAGAAACATCCAACCCAAAAGCACGCAAATCCTTAATACTCTTCAAAACCATATCTTCATAAGTCAAATTAAAATCTCCACGTATTCTCCTATTCTCAATATCTTTAGCCGAAATACAAAAAATAATTTCAGAACTATCCTTTATCATTTGTAACATTTTTATTTTTGTATTAGGCTTATAACCCGGAAGAACTCGCATGGCATGAAAATCATCACAAATTTTTCCACCAAACTCCAAATATAATTTATCAAATCCGTTAACTCTGTTTAAAATTTCCCCTGACTGAACTTCAAGATATCTATCACAATCAAACCCCTTTTTATCAAACATCAACGAAAAAACAAACACTAGCTTATAAATATTATCGTACTAATTCGCTTACTTTAAAATTACCGACGACAAATTAATTAATAATATCTTTTACAAATTCATTAATAAAATTAAAATCTCCGTCATCAACAATTACCACATCAAAATTTTTCTCATATTCTTCTAAATTCTTCTCAATATTCTCATTCAAAAAACCAACTTTAATCAAATTATCATAGTCAAAACCTTCAATCATTCCAACATCTCCAAGCTGATCTCCTAAAAGCAAAACATTTTTTCTATTCTCTATATTATCATAAACCTCAATTCCCTTAAGGGCTATTTCAGACTTATTAAAAGTATGAATAATCGGCTCTTTAATTGAAACAACCTTTCCACTCTCATTAAAATTATATCTATTTCCAACTACAAAAATATTAGAAAAAAATAAACCATCTTGCTTTAAGAATTCCTCAATCATATCCCCTGGACCAGCTGAAATAAAAATAACAGGAATATTATTATTATTTGCAAACTCTACAAACTCCTTTGCACCTTCCCTAAAATTCAAAGGATTCTCCGAAATAACCTTCTTAATTAATCTCCAATCCAAACCAGACTTTGCAATTAAATCAAAATGACTACTCCACCATTCATGCATTTTTTTCTTTTTTTCTTCTAAAGAAATATTAACATCAATTTCAATCGGATGATAAATATCAAAAAGCTTATGAGACTTTTCAAAATATTCCTGCCCCAAATAATCAGGATTCACTCTTAGCTTAGAAATAACCGTAGCTGTTTTTTTACCAGAATCATCTAAACCACATGTGAATGTCCTATCAAAATCAGCAAGAATATGCAATTTAGAAAAACCATCTTTAATAAAATTATTTTTTAATTCTTCAAACTTTTCAGGATTAGAAATAACAACTTTTTTCATTTTAAACTACGGAGTAATCCTATCTCTATCTCTTGGAAACAAAGTTACTTCACGAATATTTTTTAAATTTAAAAGTAACATAGTTATTCTTTCCAAACCCATTCCCCAGCCTGCATGCGGCGGAGCTCCAAATCTAAAACTATCTATATATCCCTTAAAATCTTTTAAATCCAAATCTCTCTCTTTAAGTTGTTTTTCCAAAATTTCCGGAATATGAACACGCTGTCCACCTGACGTAATTTCTATTCCGTTATAAATTGCATCAAACCCTCTACTTAGCCCCTCACCCTTCGGCATAATATAAAAAGGTTTACCCGAAATAGGCCAATCATGAACAAAAATAATTGTATCAGGATAAAGCTCCCCTAATTTTTTTTCAGCATCAATAGATAAATCATCTTCTCCCATCTGAATATTTTCTTTTTTCATAAACTCTTTAACCTCAATAAAAGTCATATATTTCACTTCCGGAATTTTTAACTCAACTCCCAAAAGCTCTAAATCTTTAAAATTAACTTCAACAACTTTTTTTATAATATATTTTAAACATTCAGCCATTATATCCATAACCACAAATTCGTCCGCAAATGCCATTTCAAAATCAAGTTGCCTAGCTTCATTTAAATGCCTAACAGTGTTATGTTTTTCAGCTCTCCAAACAGTAAATATAGAAAAAACTTTCTCCATAGAACAAGCAACCATCTGCTTATACAATTGACAACTCTGAGATAAATAAACTTCTTTATCAAAATATTTAGCTTTAAATAACTCTGTTCCACCTTCTGAACTTGAACCAATTATAGAAGGGAAAGCTGCTTCCATTGCATCAACATCATTAACCATAAACTCTCTAAAAGCCTGCATAATAGTAGACTCAACCTTAAAAATTGACTGAATTTTTTTTCTATGTAAATCTAAAAATCTATAATCAAGTCTTTTTGGAAGTTCTGTCTTTGAAAAATCACTAACATCAATAGGAACATCATCCGCACCAGCTATCTCAATTATTTCTTCAGGGATTATCTCTTTTCCTCCAGGAGCCTGCTTTGAATCTTTCACTGTTCCCTTAATATAAACAACACTCTCTCTAGAAATTTTATCTAAAGAAGAAAATATTTCAGAACTAACACTTTTAACAAAAGCCGTAACCTGAACTTCTCCAGTCAAATCCCTTAAAACCAAAAACTTAATTTTACCAAGAGCACGAGTATCATAAACCCATCCAGCCATTTCAATAACATCACCCTCCCTTTTTTCAAAAATATCTTTAACACTAGTTCTAACTTTCTGAAATTTGAGTAAATCTATCTTATTTTCCATATAAAAAAACCTCAATTAAAGTTTATAACTATTTCTATTCCCTAAAATATTACTTCTTCACAAACTTATTGATTAGCTGCATAGCTCCCTTTCCATCAATTTGTCCTCGAAATTCTTTCATAACAAGCCCCATATATGCATTTGCGTTTAAACCAGGTTTTTCTTTAATTATTTTCATAACTCTTTCTTCAACCTCACCTTCGTCTTTTTTCTCAAACTTTATAGCATCTTCTGGATTTTCACCGCCAACAACTTTTTCAAAAAAATTCTTAACATAAGACTCAGTTATTTTCCCTTCAACTAATCCACTAACCGCCAAACGAAGAACATCCATATTCAAAATTTTAAAAACAGATAAAGAAGTTTTATCAAATTTCTTAGCAACTTCCTTCGGCAACATAAACATTATTTTAGCTAAAACCATAGGCTTAGCTAAAATCTCATAAAGCTCTTTATAATCTTCCAATCTATTCTGCTTAAACAAAATCTTAATCATCTCCTCATTTAAACCTTGCTTCTTCAAATCAGCCTCGATATCAGACTTTAATCTTGGTAAATCCTTTTTAGCTTCATTAATAAAATCTCTACTTATTCTCAAAAGCGGAACATCTGTCTCTGGATACATTCTAGCACTTCCCGGCATAGGACGCAAAAACTCAGTAGTCCCATCTTTCAAACAATTCCTAACCTCACAAGAATTTTTTGCACCATCATCCAAAATTTTCTTCTGACGAAGAATTTCATTATCAACAGCTTTTATCATAATCTTAGTATCTTGGAAACCCTTAATCTCAACACGATTACTTCCACTAATTGAAATATTCAAATCTTGACGAATTGTCCCAATCCCACGACGAACCTTACAACTACGAAGAATATTTCCAATCTTAAGAGCAACTTCCTTCGCATGCTCCGGACACTTTATATCTGGACCAGTAACAATTTCAACTAAAGGAACTCCCAATCTATCCAAACGATAAACCGCCTTTTTCGAATCACGACTAACCGGCCTAGCACTATCCTCTTCTAAAAAAACATTACTAATACTAACCTTACCAAAAGAACTTTCTATATATCCATCTATAGCAATCATAACCGTCCTCTGAAAACCACCAGTATTCGAACCATCAAGAACTGTTTTTCTCATAACCTGCGCAATCGGAATAATTTTACAATTTAAATGAAGGGCTATCTGAACAGCAATTTTCAACGCCTCTAAATTAATAGAATGCGGAGGCTCCTCATCTAATTCAACCAAACAAGTCGTATCATAAGCTTGATAAACAAACTCCTTATTTTGCTTCGCCTCATGAAGAACAGCTGAATCAATAACTCCAGACTCGCCAGCAACGGCATGAAGTCTACGACTAACCTCATATTCCGGGTCATCACTTCTCAAAACACTTGGACAATTACAAAAAAGTTTATGACTATCAAGCTGCTGATGAATCTCTAATCCAGATTTCACTCCTATCTTTTTATAATCAATTTCCATAAAAATATCTAGAAAGAATTATTCTTAAAGTTTTTGGTAAAAAACAAAACAAGATATTGAAAATAACAAACAAAATCCCTCGACAAAACCAAAAAAAAGACAAAAAAATAACAACCTTTTTAAAGTATATAATACTAAATATATTAATAGATATACAAATTAAAATGGGTTTATTTTCAAAAAAAAGTGATGATGAAGTTCCGAAATTAGCGGAATTACCAAGACTGCCCCCTATTCCACCAATGCAAACACAAAACGTTACGACAGAACAAAATAATTTTATACCAAATGAATTTAATCAACTTCCATCTTTTCCAACAAATCAAATTGGAGAAGAACTTTCACAAAATACTATAAAAGAAGCTATAGCTGGGGAAAGAGGTGATAACTCAGCGTCGATAGATAGTCTATCGACGCTACCAGCGTTAAAACCAAAAAGAACCCTAGAGATAGAAGACGAAGAACCACAAGGAATAAACAATATATTAATACATGCAAAAGAACCTTTAAACATAATGGAAAACGAACAAATAACTGCATCAAATGATCCTGTCTTTATTAGAATTGATAAATTCGAAGAAAGTATAAAAATATTTCAAAAAACAAAAGAAAAAACAGAAGAAATTGAAAAAATGCTAACAGACATAAAAAAAATAAAAGAAGAAGAAGGCAAAGAATTAGATTTCTGGGAAAACGAAGCGCAAGAGATAAAAAAGCAAATTGAAAAAATCAATTCAAAACTTTTTTCCAAATTAGAATGAAAAACCAAAACCCTATTTATATAAAATTATCAAGCAGCGAAGCTATTACTCTAAAAAGAAATATGCTATTAACTCAAATAATTTCTATAAGAATAGCAAAAACTATAAAAAATTTTAACAAACTAAGACAACAAGAATTAACGTTAAAAGAAAGTTTACAAAAAACATTAAAAGAATCTAAACAAAATATTAAAAAAATAGAACATCTTTTACCAAAAGTGACATTGCCAAAAAGTCTAAAAAAAGATGACGACGAAGACGATAAAAAAGAAGGAATAAAAGAAGAACCAATAAATTACGAAATAAATTTAGACGAACAACTAAAAGAAATACAGAATAGACTTAACTCTTTAAACTAAATATTTAAAAAATTATAAAGAATATTCCAAACCTCTTACGGGATTTCTTTCACTAAAATCTTCTTCATTAAACTTCTTCTCTAAATTAACACAACTAGAAGAATACTCCTCGCCACGCCCAAATCTTTCATTATTTTCCCCAACCGTCTCAACAATAACAGGTTTTTCTAAAGATGGAGTACCATTTGTAGCATATACTCCAGCAGTTGATAATGCAGAGCCTGCCATCAAAGCATAAAAAAGATTTTTTTTAAACCTAGGAGACTTCTTGGCTAACCATTCAGGAGTTCTTTCACTTTTTTGATATCCAACAAGTTCACAACCAATATCTAAAAAATAACCACGAAACATATGTAAAAAAGCTGTAGGTAAAGCCACCGAAAGAGTAGCATTTGTTCTACTTGAAGCATCAACAGTATTTGTAATAATCTGAGAAAGCCCATATCTAGTATAATCCAATAATGGCCCCAAAGAAAGAGATGATGTAAAGTCAACACTCATTCTACCAGCTTCTCTTAATATTCCCTTTTTTCTAAGATCAAACTCCTTCATTGCAAATTGCCTTCCGTTAATTGCCAAATCCGCTATAATATAACTAGTTGCAAGAGAAGAAGCTCTAGATATAAGCGATGCTACATCACTAATTTCATTTCCAGAAGTACTAAAATCAACCAACCAACTCATAGAATCAGGAACAACATTAGAAACAGTATCAAAAACATTTTGAATAATCTCTGGAGAAATATTATAAATCCTACTATTAATCCCCTTGCCATAAACCTCCAAACCAGCTTTTATTGGCATTGTAATTCCACTCAAACCCATCACAGCAGCCATTCTCTTCATATGATGAGTCTTAAGATTTCTCCCAACTGCATGAGCATCAGATCTAAAAACATCTCTAGGATTTTTCATAAAATCTCCCAAATGCTCTCTGGAGCGATGTTTAGATTCCTTGTAATCCACTCCAAACATTTCCTCAAAAAATCTATTTCTAAATTCAGTTAATTTTCCCATAATTCCACATCTCAAAATCTACTTATAAATATTATTATAAAAAATCCTCCCATAAATCTTTTA
>Ga0222658_1001026_pt1 | contig 13122 bp, 33 predicted proteins | sample AntAcemetagen476_FD_179830 | JGI IMG/M metagenome (GOLD analysis project Ga0222658, IMG submission 179830) | Saline water microbial communities from Ace Lake, Antarctica - #476 | ecosystem: Environmental > Aquatic > Non-marine Saline and Alkaline > Saline | place: Antarctica: Ace Lake... | reverse complement strand
ATCCTGCTAATCCAGCCAAAGCACCTATTGTTAATCCAGTAACTGAGTTATAATATGGTCTTTGCCTTTTATAGAAGTCTTTGTCATTTTTCATGCTTTCAAATTCATCTATTTCGTGTAATTTAGTTAAATCAAGTATATGCCGTATATCTTTACCAGTGTAAGTGTCCCTTCTCTTCTTTGGGACAAGAGTAAGTGCAGCTAATCCTGCAATAATGCCTTCTCGGTCAGGATCATTGCCCATTATTTTATTATAGTAATAACCTAACGGATAATATTTTTTATCTATCTTAGAATATGTTGTTCCACCTTCATATGGTGAATATTCTATGATATCTTTATACTTTTCTATCTTGCTTTTATCTATAGCTCCTACCTTGATCATTATAGGGCATTTCATTTACTCACTACTCCAACCATTTTTAATAGCTTTGCTGGGACACCACCTCTTACATGAAATTGTTCATCTCCATGTGGTATTCCGAATAATGGATTATCCCTACCATAAAGAATAGTATCCCTTTGAACCTTAGTCGCCTTCCTAGGGTTTATCTTTATGGGAAACATATCCTCAATTGATTCAGGTTTTAATTTATTATATCCCTCTATTGTCCTTATTCTTTGAGTTTTAGGATATATATGCTTGCTATTCTTCAACTCTGATGGCAACTTAAATCTTAACTTAGCCGGATAGTCATAATGACCTGACACTAATTTTGGAGATCCAAAAAATGACCCCTTGCCTGCTAAACTCATATTACTGCTTTTCATCCCATCAAGTAATATTTTTTTTGCTGAGTCTGCACCAGTGGCATGTATTATATGATGTCCGTTACTTTTGACCCATTTTATAGCTCTTTCTGTGCCACCATATAGTCGTTCTAACATCTTCCAATATTGTTTATTCCTTATAGAATTTAATGATCGAGACGTTTTCATCATTATCGGACATTTCACAATCTATCCTTCCAACCAGCAAACGTAATCTTGTATCATATTACCGACCTCTCCTTTAGTACCTATAAACCATCCAATCATATCTTTTATACTATCAGTAATGTATATTTTTACCATCTTGTTGTCAATTCTTTTCTCTACCCTGTATTCTGTGATATACACCCCGACCCGATCAGACCATTCATATACTATCTTTCTTAGGACGAAGAATCCGTTGTTTACATCGTCAACCGCTTCCTGAGATTTGATCTGGTGATCTTCCATCGTATTCCCGTTGTACTTCGCTTCTATTGGGAAATTACCAAGCTTCGTACTCAGTACTCCGTCATACGGTCTTCTCACCTCATTCTTAAATCCGCTCTTCCTATCTCCGCGTCTATACCCCGACTTTATCTGTCTATATCTGATCTCGTCTATTACCGGGTCCTTTATCTTCTCATAGTGGCAGTGACACATGGACGCAATATCTTTAAGGTCTCCCTCAAACAGAGACTCTCCTACCTTGTTGGGGATATATGTCTTTCTTGCCATCTATTAATTATGGAAGTTCTCTCATAAGTCTTATATTGGCATTATTAACCGCATCATTTGTCTTTCTTGCCAAAACATTGGAATTCGAGATACTTTGCCCTTTTAATCTTTTATATAAATTACTAGATTTGGGAAGCCTGGGGTTGGTTTTTAACAATTTCTTTGAGTTAAACTTGACAGCTTGCCCCATACTTTTTGCCGTTTGGGGGCTAAACGCACTATTATCACCTATTGATGCTAGCATTTTCAACCCACCACCATGAGACTGTATTGCTTTACTCCATGCGTTAGATGTTGCCTTAGCTAATAATTTTGGGCTCAAAGCTAACTTCAGCATTATTGGACACTTCATATTCTACTCCTTATTTATATATATTTTATATCATAATATTCACGAATAATGTCAACCAATATCTCCATAACGGCTGATAGCTAAAAAAAAGAATCACGCTATTCCCACCACAGTTAACGCCCCTGTTGATCCATCAGATGCTATAACTTGTGCGGGAGAAGCCAATACTGGTGGTAACGGCACTGAGTTCTTTACCGCATTTATAATCCCGTTTGCCATCTTATCTATAACGCTTTGATAATCATCCTCAGGGAAATACACTACGAAGTAAAGCGACGTGAATGTAGCCGATGTGACAACAGTAAATAGACCATTATAGCTGCTAAATATCTTTGTCTTTGATAATTCTGCAGATATGGCAATATTAAGTCCCGGTACACCCGAACTGGCAGCAGCAGATTTGATAACATTGGATAAAACTGTTAATGAAGCGTGAAATTTATGTACTACTCCGTTTAATATTGATGGAATCGTCCCTATATTACCGATATATGTTGCACTTATCTCTGCATTATTACTTATATAGTCTGATATTGCTTCTGATAAGTCTATCCAGTAATCATCATATCCTTTATTGTATGTTGCTTCTACAAGGATGTCTTTAAGGTTTTCTACATTAAGCATGATCTGTTATTTATGCCCAAATACCCTCTGGAACTGAGAAAGTATAAGCAAGACACCATTTAAAGAACCTATTATCCATGATATAATTACACGCCAGTCTGTTTTACTCTTCTCAGTCTCATCTTTTTGCACTTCCTGTACTGGTGTCTCCAATTCTTTACTAAATTCATTAATGTTTTTATTATGGGATTGTGAAGATTTATAAATGATTGGCTTATCAACTTCTTTTGCCTTCTTATGTCTATCTAATAATGTAGGTACCCATATATAAGCAACTACCAATAAACTTACTATCAGTATTATCAATGCTATCTTTGTCATATCATCTCCTCAGCCAAATATAGATATATCTGACTTACTATTTTAACGTCTTCTTCTGACATAATGACTGGCATATCTACCAGGCAATCCCTTTCATCTACTATGATCATGAATGAGTTCCCACAATGTGGGCAAAGGTGATAAATCCTGTTTACTTCGGCAGCTTGTACCATTTCGCTCCCACAATCTCCGCAATACGCAACATTCATATATTTCATAGTGGAGTCTATTGAATGCTATAATTTTTTGTCAACATATTTTATCTATCTTCATTATGATAGCTATTCCAGCGTTAAATAAATACACAGCCAGGCACATTAATACTACAATGGCAACTACTATTAATATTTTATATAATATACAAGTAGGATCCTCTATCACCTTGAATATGGCCAGAACGCTTAACGTTAGAGATAGAAACCCTAGTGAAAGTAATAGATATCCCATGCTTACCTCCATGTTGACCGATTCAAGTAAAAATCTAACTATTTAACTATTTGTGTCAAGAAATATTTAACGGGCAATAAGCATAATGTTTGATTGCCCGTTAAATCTCTTCTGGTTATTTTACCCTTGCTCGTTTAATTACCTCCAATATGTCACCTGACACATTATCATACTCCTCTTCAAAATATGTTCCGACACATTTAATGATGTAAGTATTATCATGGTTGGCATAGATCACCATATATTCTAAGTCATCTTCCCTCCCCGTACTTATAACGATATCACCGACACGTATTGGCTTTGTCATATTGCTGAAATAGCGTACCAACAGAAACAATACAATTAGTATAAGTAATATTATCACTATAGCTATGATAATCGGACCAAAAAGGTATAAAACACACACCATAATAGTATCGATTGATTCCCACTCTCTTTTATATCTAAAAAAATCAATGAAGTATATTAGCACTAAAATTGTGCCTATGGATATATTAATGTACCATAACCAAACTTCTGTCTGCCCGTATATCTCAAATAATTTGCTTATTAATTCCACCTGTATCTCCTTTATTATATTTGTATTTTTTCCAGCTTACTGCTTTAAAAATCCTGGGACTATTCACCCACCTTGCGAATGCTTTTTGATATTCATCTTTCTTATCATAGGGCATCGCGAATGGTTGAATTCCCATCTCTTTCAACTTCATCGCCCTCATTAGATCTTCCTCAGGTGTACTCCAATACCCTATGAGAATATAACAAGTTAGATAATATTTTCTAAGGTGTTGAGCTATTAACTTTATCTGTGGTGTTAAATCCTCTCTGGGGTTATCCCAGGCTATATGAACTGACCCGTATGTTTTCTTTATGTATTTCCTTATGAATTCTGCATGTGATGGCTCAAACAGTCTAACATCTATCCCCGACCTAAAGCTTATGGGAAGTCCCCATTCATCTAAATACTTCTCTGCATCTTTCCAGTTCGGGTTAGCGAAGAAGTTATTGTCCATGATATCTATTATATTTCCCTTGGGATTTAGATTATAGGGATCAACCTGGTGCATGTACCCTTCCTTCTCTCTTACTATGCAGAAGGGGCAGTTTCTTACGCATCCACGAGAGAACCAAACATACGATTTATCGCAGTCTGGATATATAGAATAGTCGAGATCGCAGCACTCTATCTCATTAGGTAGTTTCTTCTCTATGGGGCTAAATCCAGTGCCACCACAGATTGCATTCTCTGGGACACTGGACTTATCCGTGAAATCGAATAATGATGAACAATATACCTTATCGTATCTATTACGGTTAAAGTCTATGTACCATTCAACATCATCTCCAATGCTCTTATGATAACCGGCTATCCGCATCAAAGCAACATTATCTATCTTCGGTTCTATGTTATAGAGAGCAATGTTCATAACCTACTCTCTATAGCCATCGTATATTTCTATCCCGTTATCATCATCGTCATGGTATTTTTCATAGATGATAACCCTCCCATACTTTTTTATGAATTTCAGCAGTTGCTCTAAGTTATCAATATCCAATACCCAACAATCTTCATAACCTGTATTCCATTCGATTTTACCATCTTTGTTAAACCTATTCCTTTCAACTTCCCTTCTATGCATCTTTTTTAGGGACCAAGAATTCTCTTTGTTAAATTCTTCCTCTGATAAATCTCTAGGCCTCCATAGTTCCTCTTTACCAGGTACAACTTCATCGCAAGGTTTACCATATTCTATGCTTGTTCTAGTTACTATGAACCTCATAATAATTCCCCCTTTCCAATATTAGGTATATCTTGTACTAAGGTATTATCAATCTTCATTAAACCCTCCTAATATACTAAATGCCTCATCTAACTTCTCAATAGTGTCCATCAGTGCTATATTAAGGTCAGACAGAGTATCTTCTGGTAGCTTATTATCACCAAATATAACCTTAGCCTTAAGCATCATTGCTTTAATCTCTATCTCCATTACAAGCTCTCTGTTAGTCATAATAATGCACCTATATCGAAGAAATTAACTCCGAATATAATATTAAATAGATACGCAATAACACTAATGACAGTAACAATAAATAACAATATACATAACGGTGCTAATATCCAGTTAATTATACTTTTTGTTTTTTCATTCATCAAAACCTCCTATATTGCACGAAATCATCATGCGTGGTTGTATGCAGTTATTCATCATCTTCCTCCATATCATCTTCTCATGTTATTCTTCATTTAATCTCTCCAAAGTAATGCTATTCCCTTTGATAGGTAGGTAGCCATAAAGCATAGGTTGGATAGTTACACTTTCTACCATTATTTCGGAATTCTCTGGCGTTATACCATATTCTCCTGATTCTCTTAATATAGCTGTACCAATGTTACTTGCTATCTCTTTTATATCTTCATCTAGTTCTATCTTCTCGGTCAATTTAAGGGTAACTATAAATGTTTGTTTTTTCATACTAATCTCCTTCTTGTTCTGGAAGCTTATCACTTTTGTTTACATCTATATTCTCAGCCATTTCATCTATGTTAAAAAACTGTGCTATAGCGAACATAAACGCGATCATTTCCTTATCAGTAGTATAATAAGCAATTTTCTTACCATTATTACACTTAATCAATATAGAGAAATCAAGTTCACCTCTAAAGTCTGCTGTGTTTTTTACTACATCAATACTACCATTCTCACCATTATACTCAACAATGAGTATCTCTCCATCTTCGTTCTTTGTGATTGTTATACCAGATAATATCTCATCTGCAACTTCACCTGTTATTTTATTGATCATTTTACCTTCTCTGGAAATTCAATATTCTCCCACAACGTCCTTGCAACAACATCCGTTGAAATCCCCGCATCACACCCCTTTTTCATATTCCTCTCATTCAATTCTATAAGAGATAGTAACTCCGCAAATGTCAAGTTATCTATTTTATCCCTTACATCATCAGGTGCACAACTTACCATGTAACCAAAAGATAAAGTTAACTTATAGATAGTAATATCTCTTAATTGGTCTGTATATTTAGCATCTGGTGATGTGATGTATTTGATCCTGCTTATGTTTACCTGCATGTAATCACTACTATGTTCACGCTCTACGTCTTTATCGTAATTAAGTGGTTCATCACTAATAGTCATCTGTATTAAGTTACATACCTCAAATTCATCATCCCATGATTGTAACCAGTAATGCTTTCCACCATTCAATGCCACCATGTCACCTTCATGCTTATTTGCTTTCTTAAATTGTTCTATGTTCATCTAGTCTCCTTTGTATTTCATCTAAGATTTCTTCACACTCTTTCTTGCAGTTATTATAGCGTGTCTCATACAGGTCTAACGAGAAGCTGCCATCAGTACGACGATTATATTGGTCACCTATCTCTACTTCGGCATAATACTCGCCATATTCCTTAACCAAGTCGATTATTGACATATTCTTTATATCCATTATAAATCCTCTTTGTACTAAACGGTAACAACTAAGTGAACGTAATTTTCCCTGTCTTCACACTTTATTCTGGCAGAAGCTCCATCTAAAGCAGTGTCACCTTTTTCGGCAATGTACCATCCATTTGACGTCCCTGCCGGGTTCTCCTTTTCAGCAAATTGAATTATCTGCTCATCTGTCCAATCATCAGGAACACACAACCGCATCCCTAATATACCCTTTACCATAACCTCTGGGTTATATTTTATATTTCCCATACAATCTCCTTTTTTTTTACACCATACCCCTCTCTACTAAGTAGTCAACTATACGACCATTCTCCTCAGGATGCACTTCTTTAATTAGATTTATTTCATTGTATTGATCCAAGGCACACCTATGAAATTCCGATAACTTTCTATAAATAGAGATCGCATTCTCCTCGGATAAAGGAACAACGGTGCCATCATCCAAAATTATCTCTCCATCCCTCCTATAATCTCTTTTAATCTTAATCTTCACAGTTACTCCTTAGTAATTTACTCATCCATTCTTTCATTAATTTACGGTTATACTGTGGTATATGCATATTAATACCTCCTAAGGGTTACTTCATTGTATTTGTCTGAACAATAAGCATCAGCCTCTAGTCCAATTGGCAGGGTATCCCTTATATTATTTATCGCATGATACAGGATATTCCAATCCTCATTCTGTGCACTCTCATTTACACTATATCCGTATTTTCCGAATAGGAACATTACCTCACCATCTTGTCTGTTATCATCTTCTACGCGTGATAAATTAGCAGCAAGATCCATTGTACTTAATGCTTCCATCAGTTTTGATTTAAAATCACTAACTTCCTTTTCACTAATCTCTTTGTTCATTTTATTTCCACCTTCTTATCGTCTACTTTACGGAAATCCCAGCAATTATCTTCAAGATACTTAATAAGCTCGGCGTATTCCTCTCTACTACAGTAGTGTGGGTCTATAATTATTTTATCCATATTATATTCCTTTTAGATATCACTTATATCTATAGTTGTGGGATTACCTGTTTTAGACAACCTACCGGGGATTTCGATATTATCTCCCCAGTCAATATTGTAGTATCTATTACTTTTCTCATCATAAGACAAGTCATTGTTAACAGTTGCTGTAGCATAGTCGTAACAATAGCTTATGTAATTGTGACAATAACCGTTCATTGACGACAAATCATACATCAACCTCTTAGCTAATTTTGATATAGCCAATCTATCTCTATTCATCTTATCTACTCCTCTGACCATTTTATTAACGCCAGTAATATGGTTATTGATTCAATAACTTATGTATCATATGTGATAGATATAGTGCATCACCTGGTGAAAATTTTACAGTGAGTGGATTACCATCTACATTTTTGAATATTACAGTAATAATAGATGTCTCTCTATCTATTTTTATATCATACGATTTTAAATCCTTGAACATTTTTTCATCAAGCTGTTTTATGTAATCTCGTGCTCTTTCTGACACGTCACCTATATTTTCCTCGGCACATCCTTCCACCGTAAGAGGGCATAATTTGCAATCATAAACGTCTTTGCAATATCCACCATTTCTTATGATCTCACTAACTGATGTTCTGTGTTTCTCTGATAGATAATTAAACTTATTCATTTTATCTCCTATTTTTTATCTGTATAAACGCATTGTTACGAGCCGTGAGTTGTTTACTATCTGCGACATCCATTTCATGCTTTATTTCGCGCTTCATACTATTAAAGTATTCGTCTATTTCAGATATTGTGACGAGAAAGTATTGTTGGTCGAAGTCATAATCTGTACCCTTTCCCAGTGCACTCGATATATCTTCGTAAGCTTTTTCAATTGTGATCCCTACATTGTCGCTGTTAAAATTCATAACTACAAGATTTAATAAATCAGCAGCACTATTAATCTCTTTTAGTGTACGCCCATGTTTAACTAAATCATACATGTTTTGCATTTTATCTCCTATATTTTCCCTATAACATCGTATCCACCACGATACAAACTAACCAATTTGAATGTTATACCGGTTGGAAGGTACTTCTTCCACTGCTTTAGCTTTCTTCTGAATTCGCGAACTGACTTTACATTAGCCATATTAGACGAAGACCGATAAATATATTCAGTTTGCAGTGGAAATTGGGCTATAGGTTCTAATGCGAACTCAGCAGCAAGGTTTTTATAGTTAACCCAACGTCCATTTATTCCATGGCTATTTTCCATATATCTAAGGTCTGTCTTAGCTTCTATTTCTACACCAAGCCAGCCCATCTTATCACTGTGATTCCCCCTGCCTTTCAGTCTCTGTCCCTTTGGCTTTAAATAAATAAGTCCCATTAATTACCTCCTGTTTCTTAGCAAATTCCGTTCTATAAACTTATAACTTCTATCCCTGCAAGTTCGCTTCAATGACTCTCTGTCACCAATAAAATACTCTATCACAGAACCATCGTCTGCTTTGAGCTTACCAAGTCTATTTTCTTTCATATAACCTCCTTGTTATCAACTAAATAATAACCGGTGTAAATAAGAATATTGTCATATACAACCATTTGCTTCCCAATCCACGAGAGTATTCTGGAATGACTTTTCAGCAGTACGTTGAGCAGTGCTTACGAGTACTATCTTCTTTTTAAGTACAAAAGCCATACCCATATCAAAATGCGTTCCCTGTGAGCTTCTGTTATAAAAGATATGGACTTCATCTGAATCCATTATAGCATTTTTATTTTGCGTACATATACCAATACCAGTAACAGTCTGGTCTGTATCTCTATGTGGTAAATGCACAGTATTACCATCTCTCTCTAATTTAGACGTATAGGCCTCAAGCTCATCCCTGTATTTCTGTGTAGCGTCCCGTACCGAACAAATGATAAATATTTTCATAAACGCCTCCTAAATTTTATTCTCAGCATATTTCTTTGGGAATCGTAAATAATACAACATCATGTATCTTTCAGCCCATCGATTAACTTTCTCAAATTCAGTAGCAGTTACACTCTCACTTATCTTGCCATCTCTATAATATAGCAATCCCCAGTTATCCGGTAACTCATCAGCGTAAATTAATCCCTCTGGGCAGCAATAATAACGAAACTTACCCATTCCCATCTGGGGATTAGCCCTGAACATCTTCTTACCATCTCTCTTAAAATCTGGGCGTGACATCTTTACCTCTATAATAACCGAGTCGGTAACCATAGCATTGAACCCAATAACATCAGGATTTTCACTTAAATAAGATAGTCTATTGTTTATGGTTACCGAATTTGCCTTGAAGTTATAATGATAGGTCATTTGATCAGTTATTACAGGCATCCTGAACTTATTCCTTTTCATCCACTTCCCGGCAACAATACATAATTCATCGTGAGTCATCTAACTCCTCCATCTGCTCTTTGCGAAACTTTATCTTAGCCTTCTCGGACGGTAAGCCAATCGGATAAGCCACCTTCTCATACTCCACTATCAAATTAGCAAGCAATTCCAACTCTATTCGCTCTACCGTGGACATATTATCTTCCTTGTCCAGTAGCTCATCTAATCTAGCACAAGCCTTGTCGTAATCTGACTCATTCATAATCTTACTTAGTTTCATATCAATGCTTCAAATCATATAAATCAATGATATGTTTTATGTCACACCCACATTCATTTTCAATAAATGATTTAAGCTCTATTCCGAATCTATCACCTGTCCAAATACATTCGTAGCCACCATTAAAATATTCAGATATCGTCAGAAAATCATCACTATCACCCCTCATGACCCAAATTCTGGCTATAGCACTTTCTCTCCTTTGCTGACAGGTTCATCTCTACCATAAACTTCGTTAAACTATGACGGAATTGATGGGGATTTATATATGGAATATTTGCTTCATCACAACGTTTCTTCAGTATATCCGACAGGACTTGATGGGATTGTAGAAACTCAGGTATAACCTCTGTTGATGTTATGTAACAGTAATTATCAGGATCCCGCATAGGCTTTGCTTTTGGTATGAAGGGATGGTCGTCCCTGAATCCCTTTGCTCTCAGCTCATTATACCATGTTTTAATGGAGTCAATAAACCTGTTATCAACCTCTAATATCTTGGACTTGATATGTTTGGTAAACTTTGTCTTTACCCCTTTTGTAGGTGCCTGGTCTATTTCGAGCTTATTAATGTTGATGCATCCTATGGGTAATTTTATCAGAGCTTTATGTCTGATGCCGGTTGTGATTAATAACGCAATAGCGGCCCTATCACGCTTGTCTATCTCTGTATTCTCTGGTATTGCGTCATGGAGTCGTTTTATAGCTTCAATGCTTGCACAGGGTTTATTTGATGATTGATTAGCGATTTTTTTCTCCTCTGTTGTTGGGCTCATATAAGCTATCAGATTAGTCGTGATTCTGCTTTTATACCCCGGCTGAGACATTAGCCAAGATAGAAATTTTTGTGCGATTTTCACGCAGGTGCAGTATGCCTTAATGCTACACACATCTCTTATATCATCTTTGTATGATATTACTATAGCTGATGTCAATGACTTATAGCTACGGCTTCCCATGAAATCCGTCAATCTGTACAGATTTCTCTCGATCTTCTTGATAGTGATGTCACTCTTACCCTCTGCATGCTTACACCAGTCATAATACTTCCTGTTCATCTTGATATTTTCAGATTTATTATTACTCATCTCTTACCTCCTTAAGGTTGCTTTTATGGAGCTATCGGAAGAGCATTTTATTTTCCCTTCCCATCCCTTCATATATTTTTCTTTCATTTCCCACGGGGCATTTAAGGCTTCTGATTCATATACTCCCTTATGTAATCTTATTGCCTTTCCAATTATGTCTTGATATTCCTGACTACCATATACAACATTATCATCTATTAACACGTTTTCTCCTTTAAGTCTGTTTATTCGTACTTACTGGTGCAAGTGCGAGCTTTAGTGCTTTAAGTTCTTGTAGATAGCCGATTGTTTCACCTGCTAATAAAGATGCTGTTATGTTGAAATCTTTAATGTCATCATATAGTTCGGCAATCTTCTCGTCAATATCATCAACCCATTCCTGCGAGAAGTCAATGCCATGGATTGCGGTGTCGATAGCCTCAAACCTCTCATTATCTAACCTGAGTATATAAACACCCTCATTCTCTATATAGACATAATCACCATATTTCATGTGATTGCTCATAATGAATAAATCTGTATCGACTTTTGTGTCTTTAATGAAGCACAGAATTTCATTCATATTCTTACCATCAAACATCATTCCTTCACATTCCTTCAAAATGTTTCTACTCATTTCACACCTCCTTTAACTCTCTTTATCCGTACTTACTGGTGCAAGTGCGAGCTTTAGGTCTCTGAGTTCTTTGAAATATTCAAGTTTGCTTTTAGCATCATAATACTCTGCTTTTGAAATGATTAATTTATCAATCTTATCAATCTCATTGCTTCTTTCCCAAACCTTAATCTTCCAATCGGATTGTTCCATTTTTGATTTAGATAATTTTATCCAAGTCTCAATATACTCAAACCATTCCTGCGAGAAGTCAAGCTCCGATATTGCACTATCAAAAGTTGCTTTACCACCTGGCCCCGCTGAACTCATTTTCGCCTTCTTAAATAGATATCCGTGAAATCCAACCAGTCCCATTATTCCAGCAATGGCTAACGCACCACAAATCGTAATTTTAACAAAAGGCATCCAGGTGATAGTGGAGTCTAATATATTATAAAATAACGACAATACTACAAACCCTGCCAGAGAGTAACCGATCAATAATGATAATAAACCAACTACAGTAATAACTAATATCTCTTTCATACTAACTCCTTTATTAATCTCTGGGTTTCTTCAAGTGCCTTACTGAGAACCTTGAACTTGACCATCCATACTTCCGGATAATCAGTCCACGAACAACCTTCCTTTTGTCCATTGATAGAGTTCCAAAGCGATATAAAGCTTTCACAAGGGAATATGAACACGCCACCGGGCCTATTATAGTTTTCCCAGTATGTTTCGCCATCAAGGATAATTGGATTTATACCCTCATCAATACATTCTTGATCGGTAATGCTATTCAACTTCCTCTTCTCAACAGAAGTAACTTCCAACAGTATCCTGCAGTCTGATTTACGCAAGAAGATGCAGGGTTTGTTTCTCCAAATATATTTCTCAGTGGCAAACGGAGGAGTTTCTGTCTTATAATATACCCGACTACCGGGCTTCCTGTTCCAACCACCAATAAAGCCATATTCTCCCAATTCACTGAAATTCTCCCTACCCCATATTAGATCACCAGGCTTCAACTTTCCCCAACTATCATTTAACCGCGAGGTCTGTAACTTCCTGTCTTCCAGTATAGACACAACCATACCTAACTTGAACAG
>Ga0222658_1001025_pt1 | contig 13125 bp, 11 predicted proteins | sample AntAcemetagen476_FD_179830 | JGI IMG/M metagenome (GOLD analysis project Ga0222658, IMG submission 179830) | Saline water microbial communities from Ace Lake, Antarctica - #476 | ecosystem: Environmental > Aquatic > Non-marine Saline and Alkaline > Saline | place: Antarctica: Ace Lake... | reverse complement strand
AAATCTTTTCTTTCAATGCCATATTTTCCAATAAGCTTGATGACCTTTTCTCCCTCCTCTGGAGTGCGACAGAATGGTACCATTACATCAATATTTGTTAGTCCGATTTCTTCTCTAACCTTTTTAATTGCCTTCACCTCAAGGCCGAATGCTTCTTCAAAGTCTGGAGAATAATATCTTGAAGCTCCGCGCCAACCAATCATTGGGTTTGACTCCTCAGGCTCATAAAGGGAGCCGCCAATTAAACTGCGATATTCATTGGTTTTAAAATCAGAGAAACGAACGATAACGGGCCTGGGCCAAAAGGCAACACCAATTTTGGCGATTCCTGAGGCTAGCTTATCTGTATAATATTCTTTTTTATCTTTGTAGTCCTTGGTGCGTGCTTCGATTTGTTTCTTTACCTTTTGATCTTTGAGAGTAGAAAAATTTATTAATGCATTTGGGTGGATACCAATTTCAGAGGCTATAATAAACTCTTCACGAGCCAACCCTACTCCAGAGACTGGCAAGCTATGATAGACAGCTGCTTGTTCTGGAGAGCCGATGTTTAGCATCAACTTTGTATTTGTTTTGGGGACTTTTTTTAGTTCGTATGTCTCTTCGGTAAATTCATGTTTTCCTTTGTAAATTTTGCCTACATTTGTGTCTGAGCAATCTACGGTAATTTCTTGAGCCTCACTAATGAGTTCAGTGGCATTTTTTGTTCCAACTATTGCAGGGATACCAAGTTCTCTAGACACAATGGCTGCATGAGAAGTGCGGCCACCTTTGTTGGTCACAATAGCCTTAGCTATTTTCATAATTGGCTCCCAGTCTGGGTCAGTCATTTCAGTTACTAAGACTTCGCCTTTTTGAAATTTTTCAATTCCGTCAACGCCCTTAATAATTCTAGCGTTACCAGTTGAAATTTTGCTACCAACTGCGCTACCAGTAACAATCAAATCTTTTTTAGCTGGAGCGGTCTTGAGTTTGTAAGTTGAAAAACTTGTGATATTTTTTTGAGACTGGACGGTCTCTGGTCTGGCCTGAACAATAAAAAGTTCATCAGTAATACCATCTTTTGCCCACTCAATGTCCATTGGTCTCTCTTCTTTGGCTCTTGTTGAGAAGTGTTCTTCAATTGTTAAAGACCACTTGGCAAGCGTTAAAATCTCATCATCGCTTAGAGTATATTTTTCTCTATCTGATTTTTCGACTGAGACTTCGCGAGTGTTTTTGCTGCCCCCAACATCATAGACCATCTTCCTTTCTTTGGTTCCCATTTTCTTTTCAACTATTGATCTGTGGCCCTTTTTAAGACCATCTTTAAAAACATAAAATTGATCACCTTCAACCTTTCCCTGAACAATCATTTCGCCGAGCCCCCAAGTGCTTGTAATATAAATAATATTTTTTAACCCCGTTTCTGGATCAACTGTAAAATTAACGCCAGAACAAGACTTGTCTGATCTGACCATTTTTTGAATACCGACGCTCAAGGCTACAGAAGTTTGTTCAAAGCCCTGATCTTCTCTATAGGAAATTGCCCTGTCAGTAAAGAGAGAGGCGATGCATTTTTTTGTGGTCAAGACAACATCATCGGCACCCCTAACGTTAAGATAGGTTTCTTGTTGGCCAGCAAAAGAGGCGGTTGGTAGGTCTTCGGCAGTGGCCGATGAACGAACGGCAACATCTTTTGTGCCAGTTTTTGAAAGCTCTCGGTAGGCTTCTCTTATTTCAGACTGTAAAACCATAGGCAGTTCAGCATCTAAAATAATTTCACGAATCTTAGAGCCGCGTCTTTGAAGATCGTTAATGTCGTGAGAGTCAAGGTCTTTTAAAATTGCTTCAATTTCAAGCTTAATACCAGCAGTTTCTAGAAAATACCAATAAGCTTTTGAAGTTAAAGCAAAGCCATTTGGCACATTGATGCCTAGCTTTGTTAGGCTACCGTACATTTCTCCCAGGGCGGAATTTTTGCCACCAACCAAAGGAGTATCTTCGATCGAAAGGTCCTTAAACCAGAGTATGTATTTGTCTTTTTTCCCCTCCATAGTGTGTTAAATTAAAAATATTAAATTAGTTATTATAAGTTTTTATTCTGAAAGATATACTTTGTCATAAATTGTTCCACAACCACTATCATCTGCTCCATTAAATCCGTTCATTCCGTTAATTTTAAGTAGACAGTTACTGATATAGTCTGGATCACGTTGCCAATCGATCAAATCAGTATCGATGGAAAAGAAGTCATCGTCTTGATTTAGCATATCTGAATTTTTATTGTTAAGGACGGCTCCTAGGTGATAGTACAATATTTTTCTATTATTCTTGTCTGTGCCATAGGCGTAGCTGTATGGTTTCCCTGTTTTTAGATCGATCGGAGCCTGTATAAAATTAAGAAAATTCTCGTCAATTAATACCTGAAATTTGCTGGGGTATTGTTCGTATTTTGCAAAATGCAATTCCAGCGCTAGTTCAATTTGGCGGATGTCAGAAATTCTGCGAGTGTCCCTGGCTCTTGAGCGAGCAGATTTAATACTAATCGTACTAACAGAATAATTAATCAATACAAAAACTATAAGTAAAATCAAAATAATGCATGGAATAAGAAGAAATCGCTTTCTTTTCTTCTTTGGCTTGTCAGAGATTGATTGGCCTGGAGCCAGATTCGGTGATTGCATTGGCTGTTGGGGTTGGGTGTCCATGGCTATTTGGAAAATTTAGCTTTTCAAATTCTTCGAATTTACTTTTTGTATATGACAATTATGTCAGCGATGTTTGTGCCAGTAGGGCCTGTCATGATTAGACCGCCAGCTTTTTTAAAGAAATTGTAAGAATCATTGTCGTTGATATATTCAGCCCAGTCCATATCTTTTTCTTGTGCTTTTTTGAGTGAAATTTCGTCAGCAATTGCGCCGGCTGCATCAGTATTGTCCATTCCATCTGAGGCAAGCGAAATAAACACAGTATCTTCCAAATAAGGCATAGCACCTAAAACAAGTTCTTGATTTCTTCCTCCCTTACCATCGCCCTCAACTTTTACAGTGGTTTCACCGGCTGCGACCATGAATCCTTGATCAGGAAGTCTTTGAAGGAGTTTTCTGCCAACGATTTTGGCTTCTCCTCTTAGGGCATACGAGTAAACCGCACATGGTTGTTTGAGTTCTTTGCATTTTGCTTGCATTCTTTCTACTGCGGTAATTCCTGAGAGAAGAAGAATGTTGTCTATGTTTTTAAAATACTTGGTGTCTTTGGGAGTCTCAAAAACTTCAAAATCATCTTCAATGTCATATTTTTTAAGAACCCTTGCAACATCTCTTTCGACGGTTTTGTCTACAACAGTTGGACCGGAGGCAATAAAGGAGAGGTCGTTTCCTGGGACGTCAGAGAAGATGATGCTAACTACTTTGGCTGGGTAGGCAATTTCTGCTAATCCCCCGCCCTTAACTTTTGAGATATGCTTTCTAACGGTGTTAATTTCTTGGATATCAGCGCCCGACTTTATGAGTTCATCGTTAAGACTTTTTAACTGATCGATACTTAGTTCGTGGGGCAGACAAAAAAGTGCTGAAGCGCCTCCTGAAATAAGGGCAATAATTAAATCATCTTTTGTTGCTTTTTTTGCGATCGCAACTATTTTTTTTGAAATACTTAGGTTTTCGTCGGACGGAAGAGGGTGGGTACCCTTAAAGCTTTGCAAATATTTTAATTTCCCCTTATTAATATCCAAAACAATACCTTCTGTAATTTTATCTTTTAAAATTTTCTCAAGAGCTTGGCCTGTCTCAAACGCAGCCTTCCCAAATCCGATGACGTAGAGATTTTCTATCCTTGAAAGATCATATTTTTCATCTTTTATGGTGAGAAAATTGTTCTTTAAAGAGACGTTTTCTTGTATAACAATATTGGGCATAGCAGATTCAAGACCTGCATTAGCAACCTCTAAAGCCATTTTTCTTTCAGGAGTTGAGGCGAGTTTTTTAAAATTATTAATAAGCATAGTTTTGTAGAAGGATAAAGTATAGCTTGCGATTTCTCACTGCGCTCAAAATTTAAGCATAGCTTGCGATTTCTCACTGCGCTCAAAATTTAAGCATAGCTTGCGATTTCTCACTGCGCTCAAAATTTAAGCATCAAATCAAAACATAACGGATTATGCCTCCTGACTATATTATACCAAAATTGGGCACATAAGTAATGTGGATATTAAAAAAGGATGCTTCTACGCATCCTTTTGGTCTTCTTTTGCTACGCGGTAGCAGTTTCTACAAACAGGAAGATATTGAATTACTCCCTGGCTTGTTTCGGTTTCGTTTTCATCGCCAACAATATTTTGTGGACTGTCCTTTGAAGCTGGCTCACCATCGATTAACCTTTGAGTGAGAGTGCCATAAGGACTACCACATTCATTACAAACTGCATGAGTCTTATCAAGAACATCTGACAAGAGCATTAGGTCTGGCATGGCACCATAACCATCTCGAGCAAAGGTTAGGTCCAGCCCAGCAACAATTACGATCTTATTGAGAGAAACCAAATCCGTACACAGCTTGACGAATGTATCAGCGTCAAAGAAGTTGCCTTCGTCAAAACCAATAACTCGGATTGAATCTAGCTCTTCTGATCCAATGACTTCTCTTAGGTCATCAACAGTTGCATCTACAGGAACATGAGTTCCTTCGAATTTACGTCCTGCATGCGTTTTGCTTTCCCTTGTATCAAGTTTAGGCCTTAGCAATAAAGTCTTAATTCTAACACCGTTTTCTTTTGAGAAACTGTATTGCCTAAGGCGATAAAGTAATCTTTCGGTTTTGCTTGAGCACATACACCCAACAATAACCTCAAGTCTTGGAAATCTTATGTCAATTTCCGGATGTGCCATTTTTCCTCCTTATAGAACTATCACAAGATTAACGGAAAAGAAAAAATTGTCAACCAAAATAATGTAGAAAGAAAGAGAGAGCTGATCTCAGCTCTCTCTGCGATAGTGCTCTCTCCATGCACTTTCCTCTTGAATAAATCCAGTCCGGACAATCCTGTATTCATCTGAGGTTGCTAGCTTATGCATTCTTTCTCGAATAGTCTCTAGACAGACTGACTTCCTTTCTTCTATAAGTTCATTCATCGCTTTTTTTCTAAGAAAAACAATAGCCGTGTCAACAAATCTTCCCATTGGAAAGCTGGTATCAGTAGAAAGCTCTTGCAAAAAGGCAGCAACATCACCATTTAGACTAACGGTCGTTCTGGTGCGCTTACATTTTCTCTGGCGTCTGTACACGACAACCTCCTTTACCGTGCATAGTCTATATTATTATGTATTTTTTGTCAATTCACTTTAAAGGCGCAATCTAAAAATGAGCTTTTAAAAATTATTATATTTAGATATTTTCTCGAATATTTTCCATCAATTCTGTCATAAAATAGAGATTGTGAATGCTGGCGAGCCTTGGTGCTAAGAGTTCTTTTGCTTGAAAAAGGTGTTTCAAATAAGCGCGGGTGTAGTTTTGACAAGTGTAACATTTGCACCCTTTTTCGATAGGAGATTTATCGGCTTTGAATTTAGCATTTAGAATATTTATCTTGCCCTTTTTTGTTAAAAGACTACCGTTTCTTGCCTCTCTAGTTGGGCTAGCGCAATCAAAAGTGTCCACTCCCCTCTCTACGCCTTCAATAATATCTTGCACGCCACCAATGCCGAGTAAATGCCTTGGTTTGTCTTCTGGAAGAAGAGGCACTGTCCAGTCGAGAATATCATGCATATCTTTCTTTGATTTGCCAAGCGATCCACCAATAGCAATGCCAAAGAAATTCATATCACTAATGAATTTTGCAGACTTTTCCCTTAAATCTTTATAAGCACCGCCCTGAATGATTCCATAAAGGGCCTGCCTTTTTGATTTACCAAAGGCTTTGAGTGATTCACTCTCCCATCTGTGAGTTCGCACAAGCGCTTCTTTAGTGTAGTCATATCCCGCCAAAGGTGACGTACATTCATCAAAGGCTAATATAAAATCCGCACCTAAATCCTTTTGAATCTGGATTGATTTTTCGGGAGTAAAAATAATTTTGCGTCCATCAATGTGTGACCTAAACTCAACCCCAGTTTCGGTTATTTTAACTTTACTTTTGTTATGTTGGCTTGATAACTTTTCTTTTTGTTCGTCAGGGAAAATAGAAGCAATTTTACCAACTCCCTGAGCCAATCCTTCGCCAAGTGAGAAAACTTGAAAACCACCCGAATCAGTAATTGTGGGCCGATTCCAGTTCATGAACTTATGAACGCCCCCCATTTTCTTAACAGTTTTTTCTCCGGGTCGCAAAAAGAGATGGTAGGTGTTGGCAAAAACAATTTGAATATTTAAAGATTTGGCCTCATCAGGAGTGAGGCCCTTAAGCGTCGCTTGAGTCGCGACAGGAATGAAGGCAGGAGTTTCAATGTCGCCGTGAGGAGTTTTTATCACTCCTCTTCTAGCCAGGCTTTTATTTGATTTTTTTAAAACAGTAAATTTGAAATTTTGCATAGACTTAACTCAAGGTTCTTGAATCCTTCGACATATTCAGAATAAACTCAGTGAAAGGTTTTTCTATGAAAACAATAGCATAATTAGGCATTTTATTCAAAGAAATACTTGACATACAGATCGTTGACCGATACTATTAAAAAACATAAAGGAGGAAATCATGGAGGGGTTTAAAACATTTATGAAGGTGGTTCTGGTCGTGGGTTGTGTTGTCCTTGTTCTTAGTGGACTTGCAACTCTTTTAGATAATTACAGAACAGAAGTTGCCCTTGATGAGCTTTATGTTAGTCGACCGACTCATCCTTTTGGAGGCTGGGCTAGTTATGGGGTTAATATTGTTAGTGGCGAAGAAGTGATTAAATCTTGGGCTATGCCAACTATTGCGTATGATAGATATGCTGAAAGAATCGTGTCTGTGGAAGGAAAAGGGGTGCTATTAATTTTCAACGAGGATGGCACAGTGACCATCAAAGAGGGAGAAGTTGAGGAAACAGTTCCTTTAAGTAGTATTTTCCAAAGCAAACTAGACAAAGCCCTTGAAATTCGCAATGAGCGGTGGGAAAAATATGGTCATCTTCTTGATGGTCTATAGCAAGGCGCCGGAGACAAAGCAGTCTTCGGCATTTTTATTTAATTAAAAACCCCGCACTTCGCTGAGTGCGGGGCTGAATGTTGCTAGAGCATTCCTTGTTTCTTTGCTTTTTGGAGCATGTCATAGAGCCCAGCGAAAAGAGGAATATGTTTTCTGGCTAATTCTAGCGCGTGTTCGTGATGTTTTTGCGCCAGAACTTCAGCTTCAGTTTCGCTGCCGATAGTTATCTGTCCAGAAAGGAACAATTGTTCTTTCACTTTCAGATCTGCTTTTATTGCGGTGAAGAACAGTTCTCTGACTGCCCTATAGCATCGATATTCGTTTTGGGCATTTTCATCGCTTATAGTCTCCTTAAGGAGATCATGAGCATCAATGAGTTGCTGATATTCAAGACTTTCAGCCACTTGTTTGATCAAATCGTCAGACATGGTGACGAATGCATCTCTCTTGGCAACGTGTTCTCGCATATCAGAGATCATGCTACCCAAAGACATAGCAGCGAGAGCTTCGATGTCGCCTATTCGAAGATTTTGAATAGGCGCTTCACCGCGCATTAGTCCATGATGGACTCGTTTATTGATTTTGGTTACCCGAGGATCTTGGACGTGCCACTCAGAATACATGACTCCTGGTTCTGTGTCGAGAAGAGTCTTGAGTGACTCTGCGGGCAGCCCAACTCCATCGGCCACCTTAGTGATCCAGGGCTTCATTTCTTCGATCACGCCGCGCACCAAATTGGCACTAGGTTTTGTGTTTTTGCCCATCCGTAGCTGGATTCGTCCATCTCCCTCAATGCCAAACATGTCGGCAACTCGACGGAAAAGGTCATCTCCAGACAAATTGTCGTTTTGAATCATCCGAATTGCGTCTTTGTATTTCACAATGCCTCCTTTTTGTAGTTTTAGCCAACACCTCTCTATCTTAAGTATACCACAAATATCTTAAAAAAGCAATAGAAGTTATGTATTATTGACATTTATTTTTATAAATGGGAGTATGAGTGTAGTTCGTTAAAAAGAAGAGCCTCTGGTTTTATCAGAGAACCTTGAGAAAGAGTAAGAACCTGGCTACGCCAGAACCTTGATGAAAGAATAAGAACCTTTCGCTACGCTCAAGAACCTTGGCGGGAGGATAAGCATAGCTTGACGGAAGAATAAGAACCTCAGGGCTACCTGAGAACCTTGGTTCCTCATTTCATTCGGAATTTAAGCAAAGCTTGACGGAAGAGTAAATAAGCCAGCTTAAGCTGGTCCGCCAAAAAGGCGGGGAGGTAAAGATATGTCAAACACATATCCGACCATTACCCAGCTTCTGGCACCTAAGGTGAGAGAAAACTGGGATAAAAAAGCTTTCGGTATATTTACTGGAGGTAAAGAGGAAGAAGTTACTTTTGGAGATCTTTGGACTATATCTCAGATCTTAGCTCAGAGACTTAAGGACGAAGGAGTCGCCAAGAGTGACCAGGTAATCCTATCTGGAAAAGCTTCGGTTGGTTGGGCGGCTTATGCGCTTGCCTGTTTTAGGATTGGTGCAGTCGTTGTGCCGATTGACACAGAGTTGGGCGTGATGGAAACAGTAAATATTTATGGGTTTACCGATGCGAGACTGGTTATCGCTGACGGAGAACGCAAAGGAAAATGGGAAAGTCTTGAAATCGAAGTTTGGGACATGGATGAGAAATGGAATAGAAAGAAAGTTTCAAGCATGCCCCGGTTTGATGGCGAAGCATATATTGATCCCGAAACAGACTTAGCAGTTATTCCTTTCACTTCAGGTACTACCGCTGATGTTGGCAAGGGAGTTATGTTGACTCACGCCAATATTACTTCGGACGTACAGATGCTTCTCAAAGCACTCACTCTTGATAACACGGATACAATTTTCACGATTGCACCTTGGTATCATATTACTGGGTTTACCTGTACACTAATTGCGTCCCTCTCAGCGGGAACAACAGTGCTTCAAGTGCCTAAGGTTGAACAAATTGCCAGGGTTTTACCGAAACTTAAGGACATTACAATTATTCTGGCTGTGCCTAGGTTCTATCACACTACTCTTTTCAAACGAGTTCTTAAAGGACGAAAAGAAAGAGCAGTGATGAAGATTGCACCGAAAATTATCGGTAAGAAATTATCGGGTAAGCTTTTGGCAGGTAGTCCTAACTTTAGATTTTTTGCTTCTGGAGGGGCTAAGTTGGACGCTGAAACCGGAACTGGTTTTCAGAAGATGGGCTTTGCAATTGTTGACGGCTATGGGCTGAGCGAAACTTCCCCAATACTTACCTTTACTCGCGAGGGTGAATATAAGGCTGATTGTGTTGGTCGCGCTCTTCCGGGTGTTGAAATTAGAATCGACGATCCTAACGATGAGGGCCTTGGCGAGATTTGTGCCAGAGGACCGAACATTATGATCGGTTACTACAACAACCCCGAAGCAACTGCCGAAGTGATTGATGAAGATGGCTGGTTCCATACAGGTGATATCGGCTATCTAGAAAATGACGAGCTTTTTATTAAGGGACGACTGAAAAACTTAATTGTTACTTCGGCGGGCGAGAATGTCCATCCTGAAGAACTTGAGAGTATTTTTAGAAAGTCTCCGTACGTTGAAGACCTCTTGGTCTTCGGTACGCTAGGTAACCATCCTGACAGTGAAGTTGTTACGGTAGAGATATTCCCTGACCTACAGAGACTGAAGGATGATGGCATTACAGACGATATTGGAATCCACGAAGCGCTTTGGCAGGAAGTGAAGCGACTTCAGAAGCCACTTGCTAATTTCAAATGCGTTAACAATAGTTCTCTAGTTAGAGTACGGACAGAACCGTTTGCTCTGACCACAAAGAAAGAGCCTAAAAGAAATCAAGGTTCATAAAAAAATACCCAGCACTTAACTAGTGCTGGGTTTTCTAATTTTATGCATTGATCTATGTCTGTTCTGCCTCTGCTCTTAGAGGACGATTCATCAAATCATTTGTTGCTTGACGAGGATCTTTGCCCTCATAGATTATCCTAAACAGCTCTTGAGTGATGGGCATCTCAATGCTAAGTTTTTCTGCAAGCTCTTTAGCGGCCAAGCATGTATCAATGCCTTCTGTCACCATAGTTGCTTGAACGGTGTCAATGCTGCGAGCAATGTCTAGGCCTTTTTGATAATTACGACTTTTAGTACTTGTGCAAGTGAGAGTTAGATCGCCCAGTCCTGCTAGTCCAGCGAAAGTTAATGGGTCAGCGCCAAGTCGATTGCCGAGACGCGCCATTTCTGCTAAGCCTCTTGTTATGAGAGTTGCCCTGGCGCTATCGCCATGTTCAAGGCCATCTGAGATGCCAGCAGCAACAGCAATGACATTCTTTATGGAATTGGCGCATTCTACTCCAGCGATATCTCCGCTCACATAGATCCTAAAGTGTTCACTTGAGAAGTTTTGTTGTATTACTCTGGCCAAGTCTGGATCATAAGAAGCGACAACAACTGCTGTTGGTTTTTTTTGAGCCACTTCAATCGCAAAGCTTGGGCCAGAAAGACAAGCAAATGGTGTGCCAGGCAAGATTTCCTCAACGATTTCCGACATGAACTTTAAGCTTGAAACCTCTATTCCTTTAGTTAAGCTAACAACGGGAGTACAACAATCAATTAATTGTGAAACTTTCTCAAAAACAGGCCTAAAGTATTGTGATGGCGTTACCATCAGAACTAGCTCTGCTTCCCGGCAAGCTCTTTTCGGATCCTGAGTTACTGCAAGGTCTTCGCTAAGTTCTATGTCCGGTAAGAACATCTTGTTCTCGCGATGCATTAAGATACTTTCATAGACTTCACTCTCTCGCACACACAAGACAACACTGTGTCCTAGTCTTGCTAGGTAATCTGAGAAAGAAGTTCCCCAGCTTCCTCCACCGATAACGGCTATAATCATTTTTACTCCTTTTGATAGTATTCGATTCTTTAGTACTGCTACTATTCAATCATCTAAACAATATATTGTCAAGAAGTTAAGAGACTACAAAAATCGCTAGCCAACTTTAAGCACATCAACAACAGTTCTTTGATTAAGGTTTGTAAAGAGCTTTTTGTCCCAACTGCCAAAAAAGAGCCCAAAAGAAATCGGAGCTCATAAGAAAACACCCCGCACTCAGTGAAGTGCGGGGTATTTTAATAATTGAAAATTCAAGTTGTAAAATTAATCAATTTTACAGCAAATCGTAAGACCAGTCTTGGTACTAAATGTGCCATTGACAAAAGAACATCCATTACTAGTGCTAGGCCAAACTCCCATCTTATTTGTTATTTGTTCACCACAACCAGTCCTTTGATATGGGCTAGGGCAATTTTTTGTTGCAGATTGTCCCCACCCCGGAACTTCGATGCTGAATAGTGTACATGAAAAAACAGGACTACCTCCGCTCCCAGAATCATCCGTTTCACAGGTAACTGTGCCATTAGAATTGATAACTCTAATTGATGAGCCTGCTGCACAAGATGACGAAACTCTTCGCTGAAGATAGCCAGTATCAGCCTGAAGAGTCTCTCCTGAGCAGCTTATTCCCGTTCCATCAACTTCTGAACAGTCAAATTCAATGGTAGCACTACCAGAACTGCTTCCACCCTTTGTTCCTACGCCAGAATTAACTGCTGTAATGTCACCAGTACCACCTGCGCTTGGCGCAGCTTGATCGCAAGTTACTTGTGATCCTGTTCCTCTACACCAAAGACCGCTAGTAACTGACGAGACCTGAGGGTCTGTCTCGGAGTAACTGGTCAAATATCTTCCATCTAAGTCTTGCGTTAAGCTAGATAAGCCACTTCGCGATAGCGTTAAAATGCCATTGCCATTATTAAAACTTATTCCATTTACATAGTTATTAGTGCCAGCTACTGGACAGTTAGTGCCATCTTTAAGACAGACTTCGGTACCGCTAACAGTTAAGGACGTTCCAGCTACTGCCAAACTTTCTCCAATATTTACATCACCATCACCACTTATATCTAAAATATTTCCACGAATATAAATATAGCTTTCTGTTACTGCGAAATTAGTATCAGTATCATTTCTAGCATCAATTCGCAGGCCATCTGCGTAACTCCAGATATTTGTAGTCGCTTGACCGGTGTTGTGAATTTTTAATCCTCCTTGAAATTCTAACTCACCAGTCTTGATTTGGCCTAAACTACCTACATTTAGAGGTTCATCAACATTGTCTCCAGGGGGAATAGCGGGCGCTCCAACCCATGCAGCGATTGCCACATGAAGCCAAATAGCACCTGCAAAACTAAAAATAGCAATTGTTAGCAAAAAACTTATTGTCTTAATTAAGTTATTTTTTTTCATGTAAAGATATTAATAAGATTAAACAACGTACTCATTTTACCACTAATCACTACCTGAGAAAAGAAGATCTGTCTTTTATTTTTTCAATTTTAGTCAAAAGCTCTTGAACATCGTTAGGAATAAAAATTTGAACACCCTCCTTGCTCACGGTCGGGTAGCGCCAGGCGCTGATGATGTGTTTTTTTGGTTTTCCTTTATATTTATAATTACGATACATTACCCAAATTTCTTTAGGTTTAGTACTTGATCCATAGGGTTGCATGACGGCGATTGTTTGAGGAGCAATTCCTTCTTCTACCCTTGTGGGTCGCCACATGACGTTTCTGACTTTGTTTTCAGACAAGCCATAATATATCATTTTCTGAACTACGTGTGCTGTCCAGCTTATACTCTCATCATCTTTTGGTTTTTTAAATTGCATGCTTTTAATTCTTTCATCAAGGTTCTGGCGTAGCCAGGTTCTTAATTTTACTAAATCTTTAGATTTTTCCGCCAAGGTTCTTCGATGTTTTATCGAAGGTTCTTAATTTTACTAAATCTTTAGATTTTTCCGCCAAGGTTCTTCGATGTTTTATCGAAGGTTCTTATAGATTTAATAATTTCATCAACTACAAAGTGTGGTGTCGATGCACTAGCAATGATACCAACCTTTATTTTTCTAAACCCAAGGTTCTTCGATGTTTTATCGAAGGTTCTTATCC
>Ga0222658_1001024_pt1 | contig 13138 bp, 25 predicted proteins | sample AntAcemetagen476_FD_179830 | JGI IMG/M metagenome (GOLD analysis project Ga0222658, IMG submission 179830) | Saline water microbial communities from Ace Lake, Antarctica - #476 | ecosystem: Environmental > Aquatic > Non-marine Saline and Alkaline > Saline | place: Antarctica: Ace Lake... | reverse complement strand
AAGCTTATAAAGTAAATGCAATAAATATTATAAATGATAATATAAAAAATCCATTATCTTTTACCATACCTAAAATAATAAAAATAATAAATAAACCAATCAATATACCTAAAATATATTCTAACATTTTATTCACCCTTCTTAATATAATTCTAACAGTTTATTTTCTACATTAGTAAAATCATCTAACATTGTTTGAAATTTATTTTTCTTAAAATAAGCATATATATTATCTGGATTAGGTAACTCATATGAATCATATCGTTTTAAAATTTCATCTTTAACAGTATTGGGTATCTTATTAAAATCTATCAATGTTTTATTAATCTCAAATCTTTTTTCTAAATCATTTTCTTTAAGCCATTCTTTATACCCTTTATTCATAACCTTTTCAGCAGATTTCTTACCAAATCCTGGTTTTCTTTTACCAGAAGGCCAATCTATTGGTGTCTTAATATTAAATATATCATCCTTTGCTTGACCTGTCAAACATTTTTCTATTAAAAATAATTCTGGATTTTCACATTCAGCAAATTTCTGTTTAGAAGGATTGTATATCTTAATCCTGTCAGAAATTAATTGTAAATAATCTTCATCATTTGATACTATAGTATATTGATTTTCTCTGAATTTTGAAATAATAGCAATAACATCGTCAGCTTCCGCATAACTTGATAATATTACTTTGAAAGGTAGGTGTTCTGTAATTTCATCTTTAAGATTATTCATTTCATGATGTAATCTATCCCAATCTACACCAGAAACATCTCTTTTTTTCTTTCTTGACTCTTTATATCTATCCCAATAAAGCTTTCTCCATGAAATTCTATCATCTACAGCTAATATTATTTCATCAACATGATCTTTACTTAAAGACATATATATACTATTGATAATATAGTATTTCCATAATTGATAATTCGGAATACCATCATCAGACTTAGAATCAATTACATCTTTTGCAAAAAAGGTTCTAATAACCAAGTTATTAAAATCAAATATATTAACATTTTTCATTCGTTTTCTCCTAACATTTTTATTAACTACTATATTAAGATACACTATTCATCTAATATTGTCAATAAATTATTATATCTTATTTAGGTTCGATTATTTTACCATCTTTTATTAAATTTTCAGAAAACCATTTTATAGATCTTATCTCTATTGGTGTATAATCAATTATTTAACCCTTCTAACAAATTCTCCTTGATCATTTTTATAACGCAACCAAAATGGTCTTTTATACTTTGTTTGTTGCATATATTTTGAAACTGGTGTGCCTGCCTTAAATCTCATACGTCTTCTGTTTGATGTCATATTAGAATAAAAATCCTTTTCTTCTACATCAAAGACAGGTAGATCATTTTTAGTACCATCAGCAAATATATCTTCAACATCCGTTTCAACTTTACCAGCATCGGTAGTTGTTTGTGCTGCAGCTTTTATAGCATTTGATTCTGGTGATTCACCATCTCTAAAAGCTCCTGTATCTTTAAACCCATCAGTTGATATTACATCCACATTTTTATCTTCTTCACCCATAACTATCCTCCAATTAATATTTTAGCAATATATTTAATTTTACTCAATGCTCCTTTTTTCTGTTTCTCTGTTGTTTTTGTTTTATTTATTTCTATTAAAGCTGTTTTCATAGATTTATCATCTCTAAACACATCTTTAATTCTTTTATAATCAGTTCTTGTATTAGGATTCATATTAACATAATAACGCATTAATATAGATTTGAAGCCTTTTCTATTCAATATATCCATAAAAGCATTAAAATCATCATTACCATATTTTAATACTTTATCATCATGTATTATATTATCTAATAGAAAACTTACTACAATGTCTGGAAATTCATTATCTGTTACTTTTATTTTCATATTATTTTAATCTTATTTTAATATTTATGCTGCTAATTCATCTGATGATTCAAAATCAATTTCAAATTTAGTACCAGATAATTTTTTCTTTAATAATTTTTCTGCTTCTTTTTTTGCTGTATCAAGATTTTCAGAATATAAATCAAAATATACATTAAACTCCACACGACATTTTTTTTTATCTTTTTCATTTAAATATTTATCTATTTTATCTTTTTCATTTATTAAATATTTATCTATTGTATCTATTTTCATATCACACCTCTTTATTTCTATCTTTTAATTTATTTACATCAACTATATCAAAAAATGTATTAGCGTCTATAACAACAACTGGTGTTTTAATTTCTTTTCGTTTTAAAATTAACATCCAATCAGTATTTTTCTTAGTATTTTGTTTTGATTGTTTAATTGCAGCGGGTAAAGACCATTGTTGACTTGATTTGCATTCAATAGAAAATGGAAATGATTTTAATGCTTCTCCTCTTAAAATAACATCTGTACCGTGTTGGCCCATAGGTCTGGAACTTATTAAAGCATCATCTTCTTCTTTAAATTCAAATCCTGTTAGATCAGCAATTTTTTGAGCCGCCCATTTTTGTAAATTTCGACCTTTAGCTTTAGCAGATGCTACACTAATCCGTTTCTTTTTCATTTATTTTAGATATACCCCAAGCTCCTAAACCATAATTATAACTATATATTTTATTTCTTATAAGTTTACCTGTAAAAATATTTTCAAATCGTGTTAATTTTTTATGACCTAAACAATATGGGCAACCATATCCAGATATTAATGTACCCATATATCCTTTACCACCACATTTACAACATTTTACTTTAGTCTAATAATTACTGATTAATATTTTAATAATTATTTCTTTAATAAATTTCATTTATTAAGTTTTTCAAAATAAAATATACCATCAAAAGGTTTAATACTTACAATACCATAATCTATAGCTACTTTTGCAATATAATTTTTCTCAATCCTTTTATGTAATGTTTTCATCAGTCTTCTAAAATCTTCAGGTAAATAACTTCTTTTATAATGATTACATCGCCTACATGAAGGCATAAGATTTTTCATATCATTAACATCAACATTAAGATATGACTTAGCATACCAAGGATCTGATTTTGGATAATAATGATCTACCTGCATGTCCTTATAATCAATCTTTTTACCACAATAAGAACATCTTTGGTTAAATTTTTTATATACTTCTTCTCTTTTAGATTTTTTCATTAAATATCAAGCCCTTGTATTGCTTCTTTCATACTAAGACCATACATTTCTTTAATTTCTCGTTCTACTTTACGAGTCCATATAACTCTTAATTTTTTAGTTGATGATTCGATTTTATTTTCTCTAATATAACTTGATAATGGATACCACATGTCATAATCAATATTATGTTTTGTATTTATTTTTAATAATTTAAGAGGATTTATAATAAAAATTCCAATAATACTAAAAATATATTTAAAAAAATATCTTCTTTTCACAATATTTCTCCTTTATACATTTTGATGTTCTTTAGATGATTTACTAGCTTGCTTTTCTGTTTTACCTTTACCACGCCAAAACGTGCTACCAAAAACAACATCTTTTATAGAAGCGCAAAATCCTTCTGGATTATCTATATTACCACTCATTTTATTGACACATGCATCAAAAAATCCTTTTTTATCCCCACCCTTGATACCTTTATCTTTTACTAGTGTTTTAGCAAATTTTATAACACTATTTTTATCCCATCCTTTAGGATATTCTTCAAATCCGGATTCCTGTAAATAATCTCTAATCTTCATTACTCCTCACTTAATATAAATTTTTTACCGGGATTTATAACCAATCCAGCCCTTCTTATAAATCTTCTGTTTAATAATATCATTGTTGTATTTAAATCCCTATCTGATAAAGTAAACTTAATATTATCAAATATTTTATCATTAAATACCATATCTAACATTACCACAGGTCTTTTCTCAAATCTACTTTTTACTCCACCCATTTCTATATTTTTATAGTCTATTAAATCGCTTATAATTTTTTTACCATCATGATACCATACAACTTTTTTACCGTTTATTTTCCATTTATCAGCATGAATAACAGAATATGAACCATTACCAGTATCCATTTTAGCTTTAATATAATTTTTACCTAATTGCTCAATTTTAACATTTTCGATAAAACCACTTTCTTTAGTTGACATTATCCAGTTATCTTTATTAATAATAAAATCAATAACTTTCTTTACAACAGGTATATTAGTAGCTTTTTCAATACCAGTTGTACCAGGAGATGAATTGATTTCTAATACATATACAGTACCATCTTTACCTATCATCATATCAACACCACACCATATACCACCTACAACATCTGCAGCATTAATAGCTATATCTTCCTGCTCTTTTGATAATTTTACACTCTTAACTTTACCACCTAATGAAAAATTTGACCTAAAATCATTATCGACTTTATATCTTCTCATAGATGCAATAACTTCACCATTCAATACATGTGTTCTTATATCATAATCAGCTTGTATATAAGATTGTAATAATATTTCTATTTCTGGATTTATCTTCCATACAGTCTGTAAAGTTGATTTTAATCCTTCCCATGTATCAGCTTTAAAAACACCTATACCTTTTGACCCTGTAATAGTTTTAAGAATAACTGGAAATTTACCACCTATATTTTCAAAAGCATTTTCAATCATACTTTCTTCTGATACAAGTGATGTTTTGGGGCATATTATAGAAGCGTCTGATAGAAGCAATACAGTTCTATATTTATCAGAACATTCTTCCAAAGTTTCTCTTGAATTGATACAAAATATATTATTCTTTTCTAATTGTGATAATAAATTTAAGCTATATCTTAATGAAGCAACACTTCCTCTAATAATAGCTACAGTATTATCACTATCTATCTTTATACCTTTATCATCATCTAAATTTTTAAGATAACTATCACCTGTGCTATCTTTATCTATATAAGCATTTTCAACAAATGCTATATAACAATTAATCTTTTTTTGTATACATATTTTTTTAATTTGACTAGCTGTTTTAAATAAACCATCCTTATCATCTTTTCTAGATGTAAGAACTATGATATTGATATCCTTATTTTTATTACTTTCATTAATAAATTCTCGTAATCTCATTTTATCCTTAAAAAATATTTATTATCTTTATCATAAATGTATCAACATCTTTAAATACATTTATAAATTCGTTGAATCCTTTACCAGCAACATTTCTTGATGTTAATACTGATGGCTCATTATTTATTTTACCAAATTCTTCAGCTATCAATATACATCCTTTAGTGTCATCATCTCTATTACCCCAATGAAACAATATATGTGATCTATTAGCCACATTTGTTATCTCAAATGTATTACCAAATTTAGGTGAATTTACTCTTTTACAAAAATAAGTATCAGATGGTATACATGATATATTAGATTTGTTATTAAGCCAAGGATTTTCAACGGTTACAGCAAATGGTGTGTTATTAATTAATAACACACCAAAAGTACCATATTCTGTCATTGCTATTCTTTTTAATATTAATGTTTTCATATTTATATTTATATAAAAAACAGAAAAGTCCTCATAATATTATGAGGACTTTTATAACTTATGATATACTTTCTAATTCTCGTAAAATATCTTCATCTGTAAGCTCATCATCAGAAGATTTTTCTTTCTCATCTGGTATATCAGAACTCTTATCTATAGTTTCTTTGGATTTATCTTTTATAGAACTTTCCTCAAATTCTTTTGGAATATCTTCTTCTTTTTTATCTTTCTTTTCTTCTTCATCTTTCTTTTCTTCTTGCGGTTTATCATCTTCACCACCAATAAACTTTAACCATTCATCACTAACAATATCCCATAACAATTCATTCTTAATAAGTTCTTTTGTTATATCCTGTGATGATCTCATACCCTGTAAATATTCATCCAAATCAAAAGTAGATGAAAGAATATTTTTAATTTCTTTATCAGTTCCTATAGATGATGAGGAATTTGAGAATTTTGAATCTGAATAATCAGGAAATACTCTTTTATTTTTATCAGGTCTGGTTGCTTTTACTTTAAGAATAAAATTAAGACCATCATCGCCTGGATCAAATACTCTTGCACCAGCTCCACGCTTTCTATCCATAATTTCACCATTAATTTTTGATTCTACTTGAGTTGGGAATTCATATATTTTAACTTTACCGCCTGATTTTCTATTTTCATCATCAATTTCATTGTCTCTTGGATCATCTACTACAAACCAATTACCAATATGTCTTACCTTTCTTTTAAAATTACTTGCTGCTTTTTTATCAGCAGATGTTCCCTGATACAATTTAGATACAGCAGAACACCAAGGACACCAATTTTCAAAATTAAATGTTTTTTCACAAAGTTGAAAAAACCATTTTCCTGCTGATTGATACATATGATAATAATATTTTTTAGTGAATTTACCTTTAGGATCTGGCAAAAATCTACCTTCATAAATCTTTGGATTGTCTACTGTACCCCTTTCTGGTGTCTTCCATGCTATATCATTACGATTTGATGCTTTATCATTATTTTCTTTATCTTGTTCTTTTTGTTCAACATATGAATTAAACAAATTTTTATTGATCCATTTTGATGACATATTATATTCTCCTTTATTATTAATTTTCTTTATATTTTATCATTCATTTAAATTTTTGTAAATGTACTCATTATTTTCTTTATCTTTTTCTTTTTTTGTTTTAGTTCCATATAACATATCAGCAGCTGATGTTGGAATAGATCCCGTTTTCCAAAGTTTTGTCCCCTTTATATTTTTCATATTAAAGCTCCCACATTTCTTTAGGTATTATAAACTTTCTTATTTGTTTATTAAATTTATATTCTATATAATTTTCACCTTCAATCCACCATGATTTAGTGCCATTAAGCCCTATAAAAGCCGGACCATTAATTCTATGTCTTTTACCATCTTTATACCATTCTTTAATACCATTATCATATATTATAGCTGGTCCATCTGTACGATGATACTGTCCGTTTTTATTTTTATATATTTTTATTGCTATCATATTTTATTTAATATTTTCCTTATAAAAATACTGTCAGATTTTATATCATCACAATATTTTCTATAATTTTCAATAACTAATGGTATTAACATTCTATCATTATCATTAAGAGCTAAATGTTTTCTACTTATAAGAAAAGTTAAAAAATATTTATCTATATCATTTTTAATATAATGATATACAGGTGATCTTAAACCATCTAAAGTTAATAATGAATATTGTGTTAATAATGATATATCGGGTCTATATGACCGTTCTTTCATAAATTTTTTAATAAATATGATAGAATATAACATAGATTTTTTCATAGATATAGTGGTTCTTTTTATATTTTTATCCCTTTCTTTATAGAAATTTATAACATGTCTATCAAAAAATTTAATGTATGAAAAATTTTTACCAAATAATTCAAAACCGCAATCAAAAAATTTAGCACAATCTATATTAGACCACTTGGTATTAAACCATTTAGTAATGATTTCAAGTGCTTCTTTATTTTTAGCAGCTAATCTTGTATTAAAAAATTTATCAAAATCTTTTGGTAATCTATAAGGTCTTGATATAAAACGAGATTGTGATTGTCTAAAATATGTATATGTATCTTGTTCTGTTATCATATGACCCACATTTCCGGTGGTATTAACTGTTGCTTTAATTTTTGGTCATTAAATTGATGTTCTGTATATTCTTTATTATTTATATACCATGCTTTAGTACCATCACACCGTTCTACAGCCGGTCCATCTGTTCTATGCCTTTTACCCATATACCACCATGACTTAAAACCGCTAACAAATTCAATAGCTGGACCGTCTTCACGATGCCTTTTACCACCAACAAACCATTCTTTATCTTTATTAGGATGTATTATAGCTGGGCCGGTTGTACAATGTAATTGTTTTTTATCATTTCTATATATCATTATATCTCCCACATTTCTGGTGGTATCAACTGTTGCTTTAATTTTTGGTCATTAAATTCTTGTTCTGTATATTGTTTACCTTCTATATACCATTCATTATGACCATTAAGACGTTCTATAGCTGGACCATCTATACGATGCAATATACCCTTAATGTACCAAAATTTAGTACCATCAGACCATTTCATAGTTGGACCATCTGTACGGTATAACATACCATTATGCCACCATTCCTTTTCACCATCAGCCCATTCTATTGCTGGACCATCTTCACGATGTAACTTACCGTTTCTATACCAATAATTAGAACCATCAAATCCTTCTAAAGCCGGACCATCTATTCTATGTAACTGTTCTTTTTCATTATAATGTGCTATTCTATGTGCTTTCATAATATTTTTTTCTTAAATAGTTTTAAATATGAATTAACATATTTTTTAAGGTTATCATTATCTTCCCAAAATAATTGTTCTTTAACAGTATTATAATCAGCTTCCCATATTTCTTTTCGTAAATCAATATTAAATGCTAATGATTCTATTCTGTCTATTATACAATCTTCAGTATCACATGTAAATTTCATATTTTTATAAGGTTCAGCATTTGAATATACTGCAGGTATACCCAAAGTAGTGTACTCAAGACTTTTTATATTGCTTTTTGAGTCGTTAAATACATTTTTTTCAAGTATAGCCATTCCTATATCAGGATCTAAAGACTTTAAATAAGATGGATATTCCATTATCGGCTTAAATGGATGAAATTCTATTTTGTCTTTAATATCCATAATCTCTAATGGTAATGCTCCAAAAAATACCCATTGATAAATATCAGTAGTTTTTCTTATAAAATTCAATAACTTACTACCAAAATCACCACCTTTCAAACCTTTTTTACTTAATTTTGGTGTACAAAAATGATTCTCACTACCAGCCCATATTATTCGTGGTTTTTTCTCTCTTGGTTGTCTATCATACTTAGGACAAACATCACCCCATATAAATTTAGGTAAATGATTAGGAATCACTTCTATATTATTATTAAATTGTTTGTAATGGTCTTTAAGAGCTTCTGTTGATACAGTAATACCATCAACTATACGCATCATTTCTTTTATACTATCACCATTATTATTATAATAATCGCTTGCATAATTCCAGGTGGGTATATTCATTAATAAATCATCAATCTCATATATCAGGGGTGTTTTAGTTTGTTTTCGTATGTTATGACAAAAATGCTTAAATAATTTGAAATGCTCTTTTGTACATCCTCTCTGAAATTGAACAAGAGTAAAATGTTGATAAAATCTTATATCATTGATAAAATAAGAACTATAATAAGCATTAAATTTATATTTTGGATCTCTTGAATAATTAAGTAACAAGCTTGGATAGATTATTCTTATAGTACCACATCCCTGATGGTCTCCTATATAACTGAACATATTAATTGATGCTGGTGGTGGAATAACATTTAATGTAGTCATTATTTATTTCCTCATATAATCCACATTTTAGATGGAATTAATTTTAATTTTAATTTATAATCATTGAATTTTTGTTTTGTATAGTATTTACCTTCTACATACCACCCTTTATAACCATTAACATATTTTATTGCTGGCCCATCTTTACGATGTAATACACCATTTTTATACCATACCGTGTCACCGTTAGGATATATTACAGCCGGTCCATCTATTCTATGTAACTTATTATCAATCCACCATTCTTTAGAACCGTTAGGATATATTACAGCCGGTCCATCTGTACGATGATATTGTCCTTTATCATTACGATATTCTTTCATAATATTTTTTTTCATTGAAATATACCTTTTAAAATTTCTTTTTTCTTTTTATCTTCAATTAATTTAATAAGAATATCACCATGACAAGATAAAGGCTTACACCAACCACCAAGTATTTTACCATCCAATTCATGTAAAGAATCCATCAAATATTTTTGTTTTGGTGCCCATTCTAAATATTTTTCTATTACTTCTTTACGAGTACCATCCACACCAATAATAAAAGGATTCCCCCATTTTGATGGTCTTCCGATATAAACATCAAACGGTTCTTTTTTACAATGCACGACTTTCATAATATTTAAAAAAATCTATTAATATTTTCTTTACTGGTTATGCCTTCATCTTGAAGTCTTTTATTAGTAATATCAATATAATCATCTTTAAGCTCTATTATTATTGACTTTCTATTAAGTTTAGATGATTCAATAGCTGTTGTGCCACTCCCACCAAAAGGATCAATTACAATATCTTGCTCTCTTGAACCAGCAAGGATACATGGTTTAATAAGTTCTGGTGGGAATACAGCGAAATGAGCACCTTTAAAGGGCTTGGTATTTACAGTCCAAATAGAGCGTTTGTTTTTACCTTTTGGGTGATTAAGTAATGATCCATCAGCTTTATAAATACCACTATGTCCTTTAAATCCAGAACCACCACCACCATATTTTACTTTATCACGATATTTTTTAGCATTTCTTTCCATACCAGAGGGTCTTGGTTTTTTTTCAATACATATACAAGGTTCTCTTATTGCATCAGTATCATAGTAATACTTTCTTGATTTACTCATTAAGAAAATATATTCATGTGATCTTGTTGGTCTATCTTTTACCGATTCAGGCATGCAATTAGGTTTATGCCATATTATATCACATCTTAAATACCATCCATCTGCTCTTAATGCAAATGCTAACATCCAAGGAATACCTATTAAATCTTTTGGTTTAAGTCCTTCTGGTACTATACCAGATAAGCCAAATCGTTCTTCATGTTTTGATATCTTACCGAATTCTTTATGCTTTTTTTGATATTCTTTATTATTACCAGCTTTACCACTACCAGCATAACTATCACCAATATTAAGCCACAAAGTACCATCTTTTTTAAGCACTCTTTTTACTTCATGAAATATTTGTGTAAGATGTTGGATATAAAGTTCAGGGGTAGGCTCTGCTCCAAGACTACCAGACCATGCACCACATTTAGTACAAAATTGACCTTCTGGTGATCTTTTTGTTATATCAGCTAATATTTTATGTTTAGGATCTGTATAACCTTCATTACCCAATTTAGTTTGTGGTCTACATGTTGTTATCCATTCATGATTACAATTTAAAACACCATCCCATATTACAGGACGGGTTCCGTAGTTACGAAGTGCATAATATGGTGGTGAGGTAATACAACATTGAACAGATTCATCATCCATGTCTTTTAATACATCAAGACAATTTCCTTTTAATATTTTCACATTTTTCATAATTATTTTCAGAAGTTGCTCCTACAATTTTATTCCAATCTTTATTTTCACGAATTTTATCATTAATATTATTTGCTGTCTTACACATATCTGCATGCATATCAATACTTTCCGCCCATTTAATAAAAGCATTAACATCTTTTGGAAAACATTTTCCCCCATAACCTATATTACCATCATGGCCTGGTATATCAGCATGTGAATTACCTATACGTTGATCTGATAAAAATAAATTCTTTAGTTCATCATATTCTATACCAATTTTTTTAGATATTAAATACATTTCATTTAAAAAAGATATTTTAACAGCAAAAAAACAATTACACATATATTTAACAATCTCTGCTGCTTCCCATGATGTTTTAAAAATTTGTGTATGTGGAAACCTAATTTTATATAAATTTTTAATTTGTTCTGTTATATCAGGTTCACCACCTAAAATAATCCTAGCTGGATTAATAAAATCCAACTTTGATTGTCTTTCTGTTAAAAATTCTGGATTAAAAACAAATTTATGATCCGGATATTTTTTAGCATACTTTGATGTAGTGCCTGGTATAATAGTACTTTTTAATATAATAATTTTTTCTGATTTAGCTATTTCTACAATACTTTTAATAGCATCATCTATATTAGAAAGATCTTGACTACCATCTGTGTTCATAGGTGTTGGTACACCTATAAATAAATATCTTGATTTATTTACAGTATTTTCTAATGTATCATATATATTATTATATTTATCATATATTTTTATATTAAAATGTAAATACATTCCATGTGTTATAGCTTTACCTATAAATCCAAACCCTATAATTCCTATATTTTCTTTCATAAATTTTTACCTATATTATACCAAGTTCTTTCAGATACTTAAACATACCAGTTCTTTTAATTTGAAGTAAAATAAATTCATTAATAGTAGGACTATATGGTTGTCTTGTTAAATACATTTTAGCCTGTGATGGTAATTTATTGTCTTTTTTGTTATTACATGTAATACAGCAAGCCACAACATTTTCAAAAATTGACTTACCACCCTTTGATTTAGGAATAACATGATCTAATGTTGAATATCTTTTAATATCAGCACCACAATACATGCAAGTAAAATTATCTCTTATTAAAACATTTCTTTTAGAAAATGATACCTTAACACCATATATCTTTCTAACAAATTTAACAAGTCTTAACACTAATGGATAAAAGATTTTAAAGGTATTTTCGGCATTATGCAACATATTAGTGCTATGGCTTTTAATAACCTCTACCTTTTCTTTAACAATCAACCTAATAGCTTTCTTTAATGATATTAGTGCTATAGGCATATAATTAGCATTAAGTAATACACATCCTTGGTCCATGATCAATCCTTTATATTAATAATTTTTCTGGGATATCTTTAACATCCCCGGCCATAGCATCCTTTAATATGCTATTCTTTTCCTTCACCATCTTCATAAAAATATCGTATTCTTTGATTAACTCTGTTTTTGAAACAGATTTCTCATTAAATTCACCATACTTCAGAATGATTAAATTCCTCTTACAGAATTCACATAAATAAGCATCTTTTGATACAGGTGTCATAAAATTTGGTGGTAACATTGCTTTGCATTTTGCACATAATGGCATATTATTCTCCTATTCACTTAACAGTTATAAGTGTTTTAATTTTTTTTACTTCTTTTGGCGTTGCTTTTGATTTTTCAGCAAAAGTATTAAAATCATCTTTGGTTATACCATATACTGTTTTATTCAAATTATCTAATTTCTTCTTTTTATCTTTATATTCTTTTCTTAATATTGTCAAATCTTTATTTTTTCGATTTGGATCAGTATCAATAGCCTTCATTACTACACCCATTCTACATAAATCTAAAGCTTTTGTAAACAATTCTGCTTTATTAAT
>Ga0222658_1001022_pt1 | contig 13153 bp, 11 predicted proteins | sample AntAcemetagen476_FD_179830 | JGI IMG/M metagenome (GOLD analysis project Ga0222658, IMG submission 179830) | Saline water microbial communities from Ace Lake, Antarctica - #476 | ecosystem: Environmental > Aquatic > Non-marine Saline and Alkaline > Saline | place: Antarctica: Ace Lake... | reverse complement strand
TACTATCTCCGTTTTGCGGTCATCTGGGCAAAAAGGTCGAAGCTCTGGTGCCTGAAAGACTTTTGGAAAAACATCTAATAATGACGAGAGCGGCGTGCCTGATTCAGAAAGGATTTGCAGTACACGTAGACTAGCAACTAGAGCATCGTCGAAACCATAGTAATCTTCTATACAGAAGAAATGTCCCGATTGTTCACCTCCGAGCTTCGCATTGTTCCTGCTCATCACATGCTCTACAAAGGAGTGCCCAACTTCACACATAATCGGCTTGCCGCCCCACGCTGCGATCTCAGTTTCCAGAATGCTTGAGTTGCTCACGGTAAATACGATCGGAGCACCTGCATGCCGCGACAGGTGATCTTGTGCAAGTAGCAGCAGCACTTCATCTGCGGTTCGGATTGCACCGTTCTCATCTACAATCCCAAGACGATCACCATCACCGTCAAACGCAAGTCCGCAATGTGCATCATTTGCTTTAACACTTTCCTGCAATTCCTTGAGTGTATCCAACTGACTTGGGTCAGCAGGATGATTTGGGAATGTGCCGTCAGGCTCAGTGTAGAGTTCGGTTACCTTACACCCCGCATTGCGTAGAGCGGTTGTGTAGGCAGGTCCTGCCACACCGTTTCCTGCATCAATAACTACGTGAAGGCCTTTCCCAATATCAAGGAACATCGCTTCCAGTTTTTTTAGGTACGGAGTCACAGCATCAAAAGGTTCCTCAGATCCTGTGCCTGTTGCGAATTGTTCTGCCTGGATTCTTTTATACAGCTTTTGCAGATCATCTCCTGCGAACGCTTCTGCGTCTCGGATCTGAAGCTTGAGTCCGTTATCCTCTTTAGGGTTGTGGCTCGCAGTTACTTGCAAGCCTCCATCGAGTTTTTCTTTACAAATCGTAAAGTAATTCATGGGGCTAGGAGTTGCACCAATCCTCAGAACTGTACAGCCTGATGCAATAAGCCCCTGTACAACTGCATCCTCAAATGCAGGGCCGTGTGTTCGTGCATCACGCCCAACTACGACGCGAGGTGAATCTATGCCGTAACGCTCTCGCAATTCAGAACCAAAAGCGTGGCCAATAAGTTGGCAACCTTCTTCTGTGATCTGATCATTCGCTTTGCCACGAATGTCGTAGGCTCTAAATATGTGAGGATCGAGCATGCGCAGATTATACAGTTAACACATGCATTATTCTAAATACATCGTAGATACAATCTGATCGTTAACTTCCGAACACGAGATTCACAATTCCAGCACTTGCGAAGATCACAAGTAGTCCAATTAGCACGCGCATTATCAGGGATTTTGCACGGCTGTACTGGTCTTCGTTTCCAATATTCACAACCATCATAATTCCGGCAATCACAATGACGATAACAGCAAGTAGGCCTAGGAAGCCGACTACATTGTTCATGGCATCCACAATTACATCTATAACGTCTCCTGCTTCACCTGTTTCTACAATTGGTTCTGCAATTACAAGTCGCAGCACAATTATGGTAAAGCCGGCAATTACTGCAATAACCGTACGTCTTATTTGGGCTACACCTTCGTCACTGCCCCAGTTTATAACAGCACGTATACCACTAATGATAATCATTAGAACAGCAATAGTGGCTGCCGCAGAGGCAAGCCAGTCTGCGATACCGATGATTTCATCGTATAAACCATCATCATCGAAATTTATTCCGCCACCAGAAACACCTGTTATGCCACCACTGGAACCAAGCAATGCATTGCGAATGGGTGCAGCAAGATTCACGAGAATAATAGCCGACACAGATCCTATAATCGTTCGTCTAGCTGTAGTGGCCTGCTCTTCACTTTGACTTAAGGCCATCGCAAATCCAGAAATCACAACAGCGGCAATTGCGATTGTGTTTATGATTGGTACGAAAAGATCAGCTAAGAAAGCAGCTATGCTGCCGGCTTCTGTCCCACCTAGAAGCGATAGGCTGCTTCCAACTTGATCGATGGCACTTAGAAAATCTGCTGCGTGCGCATCGACTGCAATGCTCATGAAGATTGCACTGGCAACGAGTGGAATGAGCCGACGGAGATGCGTAGGCAGAGACATCTAACTATTTGGCAGGAGAATGTGAATGAGACCGAGTGATGTCATTACAACAATAATCGAAACGATAGATGCAATAATTATGGACTTCGCACGGTCCTTTAGACTTTCTTCTACAGAAACGATGAGCATGATTCCTGCAACTACGATGCCCAAAGCGGCCATGAGGCCGAAGAGCGTTGCAAGGAAATTAGCTATACCAACGATCTCTTCATTGATTCCGCTGTTAAATGAACCTGGTAGCACTAGTTGTATTACAGGCACTGCGAGCATCACTATGGCAGCACCAACGAGGCTTTGAATAAGGTTAGTACGTGCAGAACCAATCTCACCTTCGTCTGTTGCCATAATCATTCTAAATCCCTGAATGACCAAGTTGAGAACCAGTACAGCGCCAACAAGTTTAATAATGTAAGCAACCACAACTTGTATGATTCCAACCTCTGTTACTTCCGGAGCAATAACGCCAACTGTGCCAAAGCTGGAAGCAAGAACATATGCACCAAGCACAAGTATCGTGCCAACGAATGCATGCACAATAGCCTGCATCGTGTCTGTCATGGCACTGTCTGCTCTGCTCATTACAGCAAGCTTAAATCCGTAAAACACTAGCATTGCAAACAGCAAACCAAAAAACGCGAGGAACATAGCGGGCGGAATGGAATTCTCTATGTATCCAACTATGTCTGTAGTGCATGCAAGGTCGCCTGAAACACAGGGATTAATTGTAGTTGCTGCCGAGGCATGGGGCACCGCTGCGCCGATTGCCTTATGAATTACGGTTTCAAGCATTCCACTTATTATACGTCAATTTACGTCTTTTTTCCAGCGAAGAGGCGGTTTCATTACACTTCTGCAATGAACAGGTTGAGCAAAGTTGAGGAGTATCTATACTTGCGCACATGCAATACGACCTTCCGATCCGCAGTAAACCAATTGAGATTTCTGCTTCTACAGAAGGGCAGACATATGCTCTATTTGCCTTGGCAATGGGACTTACAGTCATTGGTGTTTTTATAGGAATACAGTACGCAACCGCAATATACGGTGCAGGTTTGCACTTCATACTGTTATTTGCTCAGTTGGGACTCGTATTTACAGCTCGCTTTTGGGTAGAAAAGACCCCGCTAAATTACCTATTATTCGGGCTTTTTCCTGTGTTTTCGGGCATTGCGATAACGCCGTTTATCTCTGCGGTAATAATTGGCTACTCCAATGGTCCAACTATCCTGATTAATGCGCTTGCAGCAACGGGATTCATGGCAGCTGCAGCAGCAGTATTTGCACGTACAACTTCATGGAACCTCGGCGTGATGGGCAAAGGCCTATTCTTTGCACTGCTGGGGCTCATTGCCATGGCGATACTTCAGATATTTGTTCCTTCACTGCGCACGCCGCAGTTTGAGATGCTAATTTCTGGTGGGGGAGTGGTCATATTCGCTCTTTTCACTGCGTACGACATGCAGCGTATCCAGAAATTAGGACAGGCTGGAGCAAATCCGTTCATGCTCGCATTGAGTCTATATCTCGATATCTTCAACCTGTTCCTGTATCTGCTTAGGTTCATGCTCGTGTTGTATGGAGATCGGAGGTAGGTGGAATAGGGAATTGAGAATGTGCTATCACCTTCATTTTTTCTATTCAAAAACAATATTTAGATGATCGGTGGAACAATTAACTAAAAGCAACCCATCAAACTTACAATTTATAAACGTTGTGTAATCTAAGGTGATATTTTTCATCGTTACTTTTTTAAAAGTACAATTTTTAAAGCTGCTACAGCTAAAACTACCATTTTCGATAGTCGCATCTCCAAACATATATTCATCGAACACTAAATCATAAATTCCTTTTTCAAGGTCTATATCGCCACTAATTTTTTTATTGAGACTAGCTAATAGTTTTTCAAAATTTTCATTCATACAGAGGGAATTTTAATCTCAAATAAATGATTATCAATAAGAAACCCCTCTGACGAAGAGGGGTTTTCCTGTCACAAGTATCTCTTTCACGATTTAGTGACGCCTAGCGCCATCCAGTCTCAAGATGTAATCCTGTGACTGCACTAATCGACTTTCGAACATCACCACGATTGTAGAGGTGATTACCATTAGACTTAATTGAAAGCACGGTGCCATCTTTGGCCACGTGCCAGTGGTTTTTGTCGATGTCATCGCCATTCCTGGCTACAAGGTAGGTTCCATCACTAAGTTTTTTTTCTTGATAACCTGAAGCCATACAAAGCTCCTTTCTCTTGCAAAAAGTGAATGAGTGAAAGAGCAAACCATTTTGTGACAGGTTTGAAACTTTAGGAATATTAATAAGACTTGTCAAGTCCATGCTAGGAATATTTGATTTTTCTACAAAAAATGTTATAATATAAACATTACAAAATAAACAAACACAAAATGCAACTATCAAATACTTGGAATGCTTGCCGACGCAGCTTCACAAAAAACAGAAATGCAATCGCAACTACTGTTGGAGTAGGTCTCATAGTGGTGCTTGTAGGTAGCGGAGTGCAGCAGGCGTTTCTAAGTGGAAGTGCATCGCTCAATACAAAAAATATAGCTCGACGATTGCATACGCGACTAAATCGTCATTCATTGCCAACGAGTTCGATTTCAGATCTTGTAGAGGTTGTGCAGGAGCGTCAGCGTCTTTTGCGTACGAACGTTGTTGCGCATTTCCCAGATGCCGACGGACTCTCTCGTAGCGTTGAGGTAAGTCCGCAAAAAGATCCTCAATGGATTATTCCATCGTTCTCCGGTGGCACATTGAAATATATGTTGGACTATGCACGTTTGAAAACCAAGTTGGATGAGCAGGTGGTAAGTGAACTGAGTCAGCCGGAGAATGCAACTATATCTGCACTAGAGCACGACGGAAGCGTCTTGCGTGCCATAGGGGAAGGAGTTGCTAAGTCTGGTGATGTATTTGATGTAGAGCATGCCATGGGAGCTGTATTGCAGGCAGTGCAGGATGGCGAACAAGAAATCACCATACCTATAGAACGTATGGCAGGGCAGATTACCAATACAACAGGTAAAGAGTTGGGCGAGCTTAAGCTACTTGCAAGTGGCCGATCAAACTTCCGTGGCTCCACATGGTCACGTATCCAGAATGTCCGCAAAGCACTTGATGAGCGCGTAAACAATGTTGTTGTTGAGTCAGGTGAACGGTTTTCATTTAATGCGACACTTGGTGGACCTGTTACGACTAGCAGAGGTTGGTACATGGCAAAGATTATTGTGAATGGTCATGAGCTTGTTCCTGCACCTGGTGGCGGTATCTGCCAAGCATCCACTACTACATTCCGCGCACTTATTAATGCAGGGTTTGTACCAGAAAACAGGCGCGCACACAGTCTGTATGTAAGTTATTACGAGCAGTATGGAGTGGGTATTGATGCAACAATCTTCCCGGGGTCCCAAGATCTCACATTCATTAATGACACAGCAAACAGCCTTCTCGTGCAGTCTTATACAGACGGCTACGATGCGACTGTGAATATCTATGGCACACCAGATAATCGGACTGTCGCTCTGGCAGGGCCGTATTTTGCTTCTACGGCACCGGAGGATTTCCGTTACAACGACCGCTCCTTGTATTCCAACGAGATTGCATGGGTACAGAATATTACGTACGCAGATGGACGCACGAACGAATACGTAATTCATTCTCATTACCGCTGGTTGCCAAAACATCTTGCTCAAAAGTATGCACCGGTACATGCCAGTGCAGGAGAGGCAAATTAGTTTATTAGCTAGTTAGGAAACCCATAATAAGCTAATCAGCTAATAAGCCACAAAATCTTTGCTTACATTCACGCATCCCTTTAACATTTGCTGGAAATGGCTAAACGTCCCACACCAAAGAAACGGCGCGCAAAGAGTAACGGTCGAACTCAGTATTCTGTTTATGTACAGAAGCAGACACTACGTCTACGCAATAAGCAGCAATCTCCGTATGCTGTTGCTGCAGAGCCAAAAAACAATGACAAGAAGGCATTAAAGGGCATTACAAAGATCAAAGCTTAGTTATATGCCACGCAAGCGCCACCTCGCTCGGATTGCTGTGATGCAGGTTCTATTTGAGCGGGAGACTCGTGATGTTGATGCGGAAGAATCATTGGAGCGCATTACAGAGGAACTTGGTAATATCGATCAGGTATTTGCAGAGAAGCTGCTTAAAAACACACTAGATAAAGAGCAGGATCTAAAGGAGGTTATTCAAAAACATGCGCCAGATTGGTCTTTGGAACGTATGGATCCTATTGCAAGAAGCATGCTCCTGGTAGGTGCATATGAATTGATTTATGGCGAAGATGCTCCGCCTGCAGTTGTAATGAACGAAGCTATTGAAATAGCAAAGGAGTACGGAACGAGTGAAAGCAGCAAATTTGTGAACGGTGTGCTTAATGCAATCGCACATCGAACATAGGGTTGGTCCTTTTGTCCAATCGATCTACACTGTAGTTATATGTCACAAGCCGCTCCTGTAGTGCAATTAGAGAAGTCCATTGGAATTACTTTTCGTGATAAAGACCTGTTACATCAGGCTCTTACGCATCGTAGTGCTGTTCGTAGGAGCATGTCTGCGGCACACAATGAACGATTGGAATTTTTGGGAGATGCGGTGCTTGAACTTGTTACTACAGAGCATCTTTTTAAATTTTCGGATAAGTCAGAAGGCGAGCTAACTAGTTGGCGTGCTGCACTAGTACAGGGTGAGCAGTTGGCTGTTGTTGCGAAAGAACTCAAACTCGGAGATTTTCTGTTTATGAGCAAAGGAGAAGAGGCGAGTGGTGGGCGAGAGAAGATCTCTACACTTGCGAATGCTCTTGAAGCGCTAATTGGAGCGATTTTCTTAGATCAGGGGTATGAAGTGGCATTCAAATTTTGTAATGATTTCATTCTTATTCATCTAGGTAGTTTGCTTGCTCAGGGTAAAGACAAGGCAGAAAAGAGCCTATTCCAGGAAAAGGCACAAGAAATGCAGGGCATTACACCTCACTATGAAGTAATAAGCGAAACTGGCCCAGATCACGACAAAAAGTTTGTGTGTGGAGCATACATAGACAAGGAGAAAGTGGCTGAAGGTAAAGGCAACAGCAAACAACGCGCTGAACAAGATTCAGCTAAGAATGCTATAAAGGAGAAGGGGTGGAAATGATTATTAGCTAAATTGCACATCATCCCATCTTTATCTCAATATCCACACCTGAGGGCAGGCTAAGGTTCTGCAGGCTATCGACTGTTTTAAACGTGGTTTCGCTAAGGTCGATCAAGCGACGATGAGTGCGCATTTCAAACTGATCGCGAGCATTCTTATGAACGAATGTAGAGCGGTTAACAGTGAACTTGCGGATCTTTGTTGGCAGAGGAATAGGCCCGTGCACAATAGCGCCGCTACGTTCGGCTGTGTCTATAATCTTTGTGCTAGCTTCATCTAACACAACATGGTCGAATGCACTCAAGCGAATACGAATGCGTGAAATCTTAGCTTCTTCTTTTTTGAGTTGCTTCTTCTCTGCTTCCTTATCCGTTTCCTTTTTTGGCACCTTGGCGCCTACTCCCGCAGACTTCTTAGTTGGCTTTGCCGTCTTTGTCGGCTTCTTGGAAGCTGAACTTTTTTTCTTGGTTGCGGGAGTCATGGTGGAAGGAAGGAGCAGGATTAAATGCTGCAAGCTTAAAGGGCTGCAGCGGGGGATTACTCTACGACTTTGGTTACTACACCGGCACCAACTGTGCGACCGCCTTCGCGGATAGCAAAGCGAGTCCCTTCGTCTAGAGCAATAGGTGAGCCAAGCGTCACTGTGAATTTCACATTATCACCAGGCATAACCATCTCAACATTGTCAGGGAGCTCAACTGAACCAGTTACATCCGTTGTACGGATGTAGAATTGTGGCTTGTAGCCTTTAAAGAAGGGAGTGTGGCGTCCGCCTTCTTCTTTGTTGAGCACGTACATTTCTGCTTCGAATTTCGTGTGAGGTGTAATGGAACCTGGTTTTGCAAGAACCTGTCCACGCTCGATTTCTTCACGCTCAATTCCACGAAGGAGCAAACCGACGTTATCGCCAGCAAGACCTTCATCAAGCAGTTTGTGGAACATTTCAACACCTGTCACAACTACTTTGCGCGTCTCCTTGATTCCAACGATCTCAACTTCTTCGTTTACCTTTACCTTACCCTGGTCGATACGACCTGTGGCTACAGTACCGCGTCCCTTAATTGAGAACACGTCTTCTACAGGCATTAGGAATGGCTTCTCCAAATCGCGTACTGGCTCTGGAATGTAAGTATCCAAAGCTTCTAGAAGCTTCTTGAGGTTTTCCAGTTCTCCAGCATCTCCTTCTACGGCCTTGAGTGCGCTTCCGCGAATGATAGGCACATTGTCTCCATCGAACTCGTACTTATTAAGGAGCTCGCGTACTTCTACTTCTACAAGGTCCAGAAGCTCTGGATCCTTAACCATGTCTACCTTATTCATGTAGACAACAATCTTTGGTACGTTCACTTGGTGAGCTAGGAGTATGTGCTCTCGTGTCTGTGGCATAGGACCATCGGCGGCAGATACGACGAGAATGGCGCCATCCATCTGTGCAGCACCAGTAATCATGTTCTTGACGTAGTCAGCGTGACCTGGACAGTCGACGTGAGCGTAGTGACGATTCTCAGATTCGTACTCCACGTGAGAAGTCGCGATTGTAATACCGCGTTCCTTCTCTTCTGGGGCATTGTCAATGTCTTCAAATTTCTTCTTCTCTCCATCTGGTGAGAAATTCATAGAAAGTGCTGCTGTAAGCGTTGTCTTACCGTGGTCTACGTGACCAATAGTACCAACGTTTACGTGCGGCTTACTGCGATCAAATTTCTGGTCAGCCATGACAAAGGGGAGAAAGGAGAAATAAGGTGAAAATACGTAATAGATAAAGAGGATATAGCCCTCTTATGTGCAAGAGAGTCTAGGAACTTGTACCTAGAGAGTCAATAAATTTGGGGCAAACTGTCGCGTTTTTTTAGCTTGTTCCACAATGCATATCTACTTTCGAAAGTGGATATGCAGGTTAGCGGGATTGTAATCGGTAGCAGTTTTAGAGAGGAAGACACTGCAATGGCTCTTCCAATTGGCATTCAGAGCTACATCCGTCGTCAATATCTGTATTTCCGTCATCGCACTGTTCACCAACTTCCATAATGCCGTTGCCGCAAATCGATGGTTCTCTGCAGTCAGTGGGGCAGTTACAGAAATTCTCCCATTGCTCGCAGGTGCTATTGCCACAATCGGAGCAAATTATGCCGGGAGCCGGTAATAGGCAGATGCCGTTTGCAATGGAGACCTGCGGAATAACTGATAGTCGCCCATCACAGCAAGTATTGCCCGTTGCATCCTGGCCAGCCTGATCGCATGGTAGACGGCAAAATTCATCGCATCCATCACCATTCTCAGTATTGCCGTCATCGCATTCTTCATTATTGAACTCTTTTTCCAGTACGCCATTGCCACATCTGGCACTGGTTTTACATGCTCCATTTTGACAGCCACCCCAAATCGATCCGCAAGTCTTATATCTAAACAATATTTGTCTACCTGTGATATTACATTGGTATTCAAGTAATTTATTTGAGGTAACGCAGGTGTCGGCAAATGACGCAGGTGAGCCGTTAATGAGTGTGATAGAGGTTGTACTTGGTATGTAGTATTCGTAATGCCCCCTGTCACCATCTGGATCTGTGCACTCAAGGTTGCCGCCTTCGAGATTGCAAATAGCACTGCATCCATCTTCATCTATTATATTGCCGTCATCGCACATTTCTTCTCCTTCGACAGTCCCGTTACCGCACAAATTCGACACTACCACTACATTAGAACACTCTTCCAGATCACCCAGTAGGACACTAATGCTATTGTCTGTGTCTCCGTGTACAACTAAATCGGTGATGCTATCATCATTAAAATCACCCAACTCAAAGTATCCCCCCTTTTTTTGTGGCAGTACAATTTTACGAGAGAAACTAGTAGTCTGGAATGTCCCGTCACCGTTTCCGTAGCGGATATATATAGTGTCGGTAGAGTTACTTGTGTGAATGATGTCCGAATTACCGTCATTGTTCACATCGACAATTTTGATGTATCGATTACGGGAGGTGGCTTGAAGTTGTGTTCCAAGGGTGAAAGTGCCGTCACCATCATTTATTAGAAGTGAAATTGTACTATTGTTTTCGCTAATCGCGAGGTCAGTATAGCCATCACCGTTGATATCTCCTGCAGTGAGTTGCAGTAAGTGTGGATTTGTATATTCCTGTGTTACGTATACAGCAGGATCCTGGAATGTTCCGTCGCCGTTGCCAAGCAGAATGCCAACTGCCGGATCATTTTCCCCGTTATTCATAGAGAACATGGTGACTGCCACATCTGGATTTCCGTCTGCATCAAAGTCGCCACCAGTTATGTGTGTCTGAGAACCAGGGTGAATCAAGAGGGGGTCCGTAAAGGATGTTCCTGTTTCTCCGAAGAGAATGTGTGTCCCCTCAAGGTCCGAGATGACAATATCGAGATATTCGTCAGCATTGTAATGGTCAACTACCAGCTCAAGTGGTGAACTTAGTTGGTCGGTGATTTCTATTCTGCTCCCAAATGTGCCATCACCATTCCCAGGGAGTAGATTGATTGTTTTTCTTTGGTAGTTGGCGATCAGTAGATCAATGGTACCGTTGTTATCCATGTCTCCTGCGGCGATATTTCGTGGGGATTTACCAGAATCGTATCTAACATACGATTGGAAGGTTCCATCCTCGTTCCCCAGGAGTATAGATACAGATCGATATTCAAAGTTAGTTGCTGCTATATCCTCTATAGAATCCCCATTGAGGTCAACGGTAACAAAGAAGTATGAAGGGGGAGCTATGGGATAACTATCGATGTCGCACTGTATTTCAATTTTACAAATTTCACTGCATCCATCCATATTTATCGTATTTCCGTCATCACACTCCTCAGGAGATTCGACTATGCCGTCACCACAAATATGCTGTATTTTACAAATTTCACTGCATCCATCCATATTTATCGTATTTCCGTCATCACATTCCTCAGGAGATTCGACTATGCCGTCACCACAAATAGCTATGTGCTGTATTTTGCATTCATTGCTGCAAGCATCGTTATCATTTGTATTCCCATCATCACATTCCTCGCCGTGTCCTTTTTCTAATTTGCTGTTGCCGCAGTAGGCGGATGCACAAAGTCCAGATTTACATATGAAGTATTTGTCGCATCCACTTTGCTGGTTTGCGCAGTCAGAGCAGTTACAGTTTTCGTTTATCTCGCAGAGAGAGTCGAGGTCACAGTACGACACGCCGCCGCATGTTTCTGAACATGTTCCATCATCGCAGCAGTTTTGCGCCATTAAACATCCTGCGTCGTCGGGACATGTTATGCAGTTTTCACCTTCATCTACTACGTTATTCCTACACGTTTCCATATCATTTCTCAGAATATCGTAAATAGCCTGATCTATAAGGTGCTGATAATGGATGCGTGAACGATATGTATGCTGAATACCATTTATGGTAGTAAGGGCTTCCGTTGGATAAAGCTGCACAACAGTTTGCGTCTTACCTGTTTGAAAGTCGTGAATGTAGACAAAGGTTAGAGATGTTGAGCTGGCGTTGACCGTGATACCGTTGGCGATGAATGTGAGGAATCGGTGCTCACTATTCTGCTCGAAGCGTAGTGCGGAGATTTCGTGATCATCACCTGGTATATGCATAACTGCCGTTATCAAAGCAGGAGCTTTGAGAGAGATGCGCCAACCTTTCTTTTCGACGAATGCAACGACCTTGCCATCTGGCGACACGACGGTGTCGGTCTCCGGATGCAGGGTATCTGTAAGAATGGGATAAGAATCGAATCTCGAAAGAACGCTCACACCTGTTGAATCTGGTGAAGAATTATAGATTACTTCTGCGGATGCAGTCCACGGGCTGTTTTCGCCTATTATGTACTGGCGAACAGCTATTCGTTCTCCGTCGGATGAGATAGTTGGCTGTGCAAAAACACCGCCCAAATCAGCATTTTCTGGTGTGGCAAGCACACGCACGGTGTGTTGGGTTTCATCAATGAACATGAGTGCATTAGGAGATGAAGGCTCTAGGGAGAGTGAATCTCCTACGTACACATACTGTGTTTTATCTGGTGTCTTGCTCAAATGCTGTGTCATGGGGAAATCTGCAAAGTATTCCTGCGCTGCATTAACGTGATCTTCGTATGCGCTAAGGCCGACAGGGTCTGCAGAAAGCCATACAGTGCCGTCGTGCGACGCGGTATTTGTTATTTTGATACCCTGAATGAATTGCTGCTGCACTATTTGCCATTGTTTTCCGTCACTGGAAACGTAGAGACGGTTGTATTCGTCGGTTGTGCGTGCATCGAAGAGTATCCACAGCAGACCATCATATACAAACGGATGTACGTTGGCGCCAGTACTTTCAAGCCATGGGACTAACGACTCTGCGGTCCATTTCGTACCATTTTCGGAGGAGTATACGTACTCTCGTCCGACTATCCATAACTGGTTATAAAAGGATGTGAGACGTCCATTGGGAATTTCTCTGTTCATTGTTACAGGTTCGAAGTTGCCATTAAGATCTCTCTTGAAGAGATTGAGGTGATTCTGAAGCTCGTTTCTGCCGGCTAGCCAGAGTGAGTCATCTAGTACGGCCGAAGAGACATCACGGGCCAGTTTGCCACCAATAGGTCCGTCGTAAGACCAATTGGAACCATTCTTGGATTCAATAGTGTTCATGCTCATGGGCAGGAAGTACTTCAAGTCGTCTTGGTTGCCGGCTGCCGGCATGAGTCCATTGCCACCGAAAACAAACATCTTATTGTCAGCCACCGCTGCTGTATGTCTTTCTGATCCCACAGGCAGTGTACCGATGGCACTCCAGTTGTTGCCCTGCAGTGTGAATACCTTCGATTGATGGAGAGCATTTTTGGCACAAATAGCGACTATACTGTCGTTAAAACTTACGATAGGTGAGTATGGCACTGGTGTCTGGAGCACGCGCC
>Ga0222658_1001021_pt1 | contig 13160 bp, 6 predicted proteins | sample AntAcemetagen476_FD_179830 | JGI IMG/M metagenome (GOLD analysis project Ga0222658, IMG submission 179830) | Saline water microbial communities from Ace Lake, Antarctica - #476 | ecosystem: Environmental > Aquatic > Non-marine Saline and Alkaline > Saline | place: Antarctica: Ace Lake | collected... | reverse complement strand
CTAACTATCAAGATATTGGAGTTGGTCTTACTAGTGGAGCATTTAATGGGCAGGACACAACCTTGGTGGCCCAATATTTTGGCACAACATTTATGTCTTCTACTCTATTGCCAAATACAAAAACTGTTAATTATAAAAATAAAGAGCAACCAAAAATTAATTTAGAAAAAAAAGAACAAACACTTGGCGCAAGTGAAGAAGTTGATTTATTAAAAAAAGATAATTTAGCTATAGAAACTCCTTTATCTGCTGATAATATTTTAGTAGAACCAAAAGAAGAAATAAAAGAAATATCAATAGATAAAACAAAAAGCATGGTTTATGTAGAAGAAAAAAAATCCGAGGATGGAACTATTGTACGGGCAAAAGTATATATTATTGGAGCCACAGAAGCTGAAATAGTTTTTAATAATAACCATATTCCGCTAATCCAAGATTTAGCAGATTTATCACTATGGACTGGAAGCACTATTGTTTTTGAGACCAAAAATGAAGAAGTTTTTAATCCTGTTGTGCTTCCATCGGTTAAAGCAAGCGATGCACTAGGAAACAAAATTATTGAAGACATTTCGTGGAACAATATTATACCTGTAAAGCCGTCATTGACTACTCAATACTTTTTTATAAAAAATCAAAATTCTGGAATTATTAATTCTTTAATGATAATAAGTTCTTGGTATTTTAAGGCTTTATTGGCTATTATTTTTACATCTTTAATATTAATGGTATTTATTCAAATTAAAAAACAGCACCCAAAGCATATTGCTTCTGGGCTTGGGCTTATTGCATTGCTTGTACTTCTTATTTTGTTCTAATTTTTTTAGCCATTGACGCCAAATTAAAAAGGTGTACTGTTTATATATAAGATTATAAAACAGTGTCGCAACACCTTTGGCGCAAAAACCTTTGGCGTCGGCCTTTAATTAACAATCCATATGTACAATACAAAATGTGATAGCATCACGCTTTTTTATATAAGAAGATTTATGCAGTCAACGATTTTTTTAACCGCAGCTTTTTTAGTGGGCGGTTTTTTTCTTTTTTATGTAGCAATAGTTAATGCCGCATCCGTGGGAGAGATAGTGATTACTGAATTTATGGCAAATCCTTCGGCAGTTGATGATAACAAAGGCGAATGGATGGAAGTGCAAAATACAACACAGAGCTCTATAGATTTAAATGGATGGAAGGTTGATGATCACACTATTGAATCAAGCGTGAATATAGCTGCGGGAGAATCTGCAGTATTATGCGTTAACAGCGATGCCTCTCTTAATGGTGGTGTGGCATGTGCTTATGATCTTACAAACGTTTTTCTAGTTAGTGGAGATACGATTACTTTACAGGATGACAGTGATGTTATAATACATTCAATTACTTACACTAGTGATGACGTATCTGAAGGAAAATCAACTAATGTGGCTGTTGGCCCGGTATTTACTGTTGAAGAAGCCAATAATTATGGCGATGGGGACTATGGCACGCCAGCAGGAAACAAGGTGACAATTTCCAGCCATTCATATGCTACAATCCAATCCGCGATTAATGACGCAAACCCAGGAGACACAATTATTGTAAGTGATGGAACTTATACTTATACAAGCGAAGGGAGCCCAGCACCTTCTGGCTTAATCAAGGTAACTAAAGGAGTTACTATTAAAGCGGCTGAGGGAACACGTCCAATAATTGATGGGACAGGAGCTGATGGAGTTTTTAAAATACATCCAGCTGCCCTGGACAATGGAAATACTGTGATTATTGAAGGCTTCGAAATTATAGGAGATCCATCTACAGGAATAGCCATGACCATGCAAGGGTGCTTTGATGTTACTCCGGCCCAGGTCATCATCCGTGACAACTGGTTTCATGGAATGATTGGGGCTATTGATTTTTGGGGAGCTACTGCTTTTCTTCCCTCTGGATGGACAAGCGGTGTAATTAATACCGAAATTACTGGTAATAAGTTCTATGATATGGTTGCTGCAGGTGGTAACCAGGGTTTTGGTATTATTATTGAAAGTCCTCTTGGTTGGGCTACTGCAGATAATAATTATGCTGTTAAGATTGAGGATAATGAATTTTCAAACTTGCCCAGTGATGGAGCTAATTATGGTACTGGTATTGGTATTCTGGACATGGGCGGTACACTTATAGATGCAAATGTGCTGATATCAGGCAACACCTTTGCCGATGATGTTCCGATTGGGGTCTATTTTAACAATGTGGATGCAATCACTACAAAAGTTGTTAGTAACAATTTTGATAACAATCCTGTTGCTGCAATACTTGCAACGGGAACAATTAACCATGGTTCTATTGACGCAGAAAATAACTGGTGGGGAGCTGCAACTGGCCCTAGTACAGCTTCTATAAGTGGAGATGTTGATTTTGCTCCTTATCATACAGATTTTGGCATGACAACATTATCAACATCATACTCTGTTTGCGCTAACGGATGTAATTTTACATCCATTCAAAATGCAATTGACGCGGCCAGTGCAGGAAATACCATTAATGTGGCCGCTGGGACTTACACGGAAATTGTTGTGATTAATAAACCATTAACATTATTGGGCGCAACTTATGATGTTAATAAAAATGGATATACGGTGCCTACCGAATACGCTTGGGATGATACGGTTGAAAGTATCATTAATCATCCCAGTCCAGGTACTGGCCATTCTGCGGTCGCCATCGTCGATATCGTCGATGTTAGCAATGTTACTTTTGAAGGATTTGTTGTTCAAGAGCTTAATGCTGTAGGCAACGTGGATGATTCTTTGGTTCGTGTTCGCGCTCAAACTCAGGAAGTCAGTAACATTATTGTTAGAAATAACATCATTGGCCCATTTACCAACACGACTGAACAAGACGGCACGCATGGGCGCATGGGACTTTACATTGTAAACAACCCATATAGTAATCTGTATGGCGTTGTTAACAGCACATTTTCCGGCAACAAGATTTTTGATACTAAGGGTAATGGTAATAATGTGTTTATTTGGTCATCTTATTACTCTTACGGCGCGGCTGGTCCAGCATCAATGAGCGGAACAGTTATTGAGGATAATGAAATCTATGGGTCTCATCGCACTGGCATTGAAACAGCTGGAGGTTTTTCTAATTTGACTATAAAGAATAATAAAATTTATGGTAATGGAGGATTATTTGAAGCTGACTCTGAAAATTTAAAATACGGTCATGGAATTCTTTTAGTGCGGGGATCTAGTGATGCTAGCACTGTCCCGGCTGGTTTTGGTCCTGAAAATTTAACAATACAAGGTAACGAAATTTATGATAACCAAAAAAGTGGTATTTATATGGGGCCTATAAATAAAGATTATATAATTAATGATAATAAGATATACGATAATGGGATGGACGGTATACGAGTAGATTTGGAGTCTCATTTTAAAAATCCTGATTTTGAAGATATTGATAGAGTTGAATTTTTTGGTAAAAGTGAAAACATTATAGCTAATAATAATAGTATTTATAATAACTCTGGTTATGGTGTTCAGGTAATAGGAACTCCAACAAACGGTTTTATATTAGATGCGATTGATAACTACTGGGGGGCAGATTTTCCTACCTTTGCCACAATAGTTTCTGAAAACGTTAATTACGATCCTTGGTATTTTGACCCGGATTTTACTCAATCAAGCACTCAAATTGCGGATATTTTTCAGGGTATTGCTAGCACTTTGTCTGGCAACGGGATTGCCAGCAATATCGGCGATGTCACCGCCAGCAATTTTACGTCTTTTTCTGGTTTGTATTTTAAAAAATCTATTGACGGATCAGAGATGGGCAAAATTACCTTTAACTCTTCTCTGGATTTATCAAGCGATGAGACACAGACTTTCCTGCAAGACTTAGGTGGTAGAATGGACGCTAATCCCGGAATAATCGGGCTTGATTTTAGAGAAACCGCCGAAGATTTAAGTCTTAAGGGCATAAGTGCCGAAATTAAATTTTACGGCATGGATGATTTAGGATTTGGTGATGAATCGACGGTTGAAGAAATAAACGCGAAATTAATCGCCCGCGATGACGAAGGAAGTATTATAGACAAGAGCGGGCTTATTACGCCAGAGAGCGCTAGTTATGTCGGTGCTTGCGGAGAAGAAGATGAGGAGTGCTATGTTTTTACAATTAGTGTTGAACATTTCACAACTTATGAGGTAGATGTCACACCTCCGGCTGATGCGACTTTCAGTGCCGATAAAACCGCGACCACAAATTCTAACGTTAATGTTGCCATTTCCTTTCCGGCTGATGCAGTAATAAAGCAATATAAAATAGATGAAGGTGAATATATAGATTACACCGGAACAGTGGCAATGACTGTTAATGGCACAGTTTCTGCTAAAAGCAGTGATTCAGCGAATAATTGGAGCAATGAGACTTCTTATGAAGTAACGAATATTGACAAAACCTCTTTGGCCCCAACTAGCTTAACTGCTGGCTCAACTACTACTAATTCTTTGGTCTTAAGCTGGACCAATAATGAAGCTAACGGCAGTTATTATATTATTAAGCGTTCAGAGAGCGAGATAACAGAGGATAATTTTGATGCGGCCACGACTTTAGGCGGAGCGCCAACTCCGGTTGATGGCAATCAGGGTTATGTGGCTAAAAATCTTTCCTCTGATACAACTTATTATTTTGCAATTAAATTAGTTGATACTTTAGATAATACTTCTGATATATCTACAACTTCTGAAAAAACTTCTACCCCGACTGCTGTGTCTACTGACACGACTGCTCCGACCGCTATTACTGATTTAGCACTTCAAGCCGGCAGCCCGGCTACTAGCCAGATAAAATTAACTTGGAAAGCGACGGGCGATGATGGCACTTCTGGTTTTGCTTCTAAATATATAATTAAACGTTCTACTAGCGAGATAACAGCGGAAAATTTTGACGCGGATACGGCTACAACAATATTTAATACTCTTTCTCCTAAATCAGTTGGTTCGGATGAAACCTTTACTGTAACCGGATTAACAGCAGGCACAACTTATTATTTTGCGATTAAAGCTCAAGATGAAGTTCCTAACGATTCTGCTATAAGTAATGTTGAGAATTTGGCTACTGAAAATAATCTGCCAAGCATAAGCGAAATTGATACAACCGAAGAATTTAATGACGCAACGGTTGCTATTACGATTACCGGAACGAATTTTATTGACGGCGACAATACTTTAAGGTTCTCTAATTCTGATAATACTTTTGAAATAGCAGGAACTTATGTGAGTACGACTAATTTGACAGCCTCTATCCCTGTTGGCGCACCAGTTGGCGTTTATAGCTTAAAAATTTCCAACAGTAATGGTATTTCAGCGGCTTTGCTTTTAGCTTATATAGTAGTAGAAGCACCAACACCTTTGCCAACTGTAAGTGATATTATCCCTGCTAATATCGGCGACAATGATTCTGATGTTAGCTTAACTATATATGGAGATAATTTTACGGATGCAACTGCTGTTAAACTTAATACAGGATTAACCCTAACTAGTTTGGTAATAATTAGTGATACTGAAATTACCGCCACTATACCAGGCACTATTGTTGTCGGGACTTATGATATTAAAGTAACTACGGCCGGTGGTACTAATACAATCAGTTCTGTAAAACTAAATGTTAAAGCGCCAATAACTATTACATCTTCTTCTGTAGAACAAACTACAGATAAACCAATTGATTTAAGCACAACTAATACTATTCCAGTGCAGATAACCATGCAATCTGATGAGACAATTGTTAATACTGATACAGTTGCTACGATTGAAGTGGTTATTCCTCCGGCAACGGAAATTAAAAAAGATGACGGCACGGCTTACACCGGCAATATCAATCCACCACAAATCATTAAGACAACTGATGAAATGAAAGTAACAGCCGGCGAAGACGCTATTGTTATTACCATGGGTAATCCAGATGAAAAAATTAGTTTTAGTAATGATTTTGTGACTACAGTTACTTTGGAAAGCACCAATACTACTGCTCCATTAATTTGGTATTATAATCTATCTACTGGTCTTGAAATAGCCGGTAACGATGGAGTTAAAGATGGTGTAAATTATGTTAAGGGTGGTACAGTTTTAAATACTGTTAATAACGGCGGTGTTTATACTTACACTATTGGTTTACTTTTAGACCATATGTCTAGTTATGTAGCTGGAGTTAATCCTTCCATTTCTTCGCTTTCTTCTTCATCAGCTACAACTGGAACAGTTATAACAATTACCGGTACTAATTTTAGTACAAGTGCAACGGTAAAATTCGGTACTACGATTGCAACTGTTTCTTCTCTAACAACGACCAGTATTTCTGTAACTGTCCCTTCAATTAGCGTTAGCAGTTATAATATCGTTATAACCAACACTGACGGTTTAGCCAGCAATGGCCAGGCTTTCAACGTTACTCCAACGCCAGCTCCAGCCCCTGTAATAATCACCGATTCAGGAAGTGTAGTGATTTTACAAGTTCCTAAATACGAAAAAGTTATTATTAATAACGATGCAGATGAGAGTAAAACAAACACAGTAAAACTTACAATTTCGGCAACTAAGATGATCTCTGGATATGCTCCTCTTAAAATGCGTATTTCTAATATAAAAAGTTTAATTGGTTCAGAATGGATTGAATATAAAGAAGAATATAACTGGGAGCTTTTATCTGGAATTGGCACACGAACAGTATATGTACAGCTTAGAAATAATGCTGGCACTGGCAGCCTTATTTCTGACTCAATTGAAGTTGTTGGGCTAGAAAGTATTGCTCCAAAAATTATTGAAAACAAGATAAGTAAACCAGGAGAAGAAATTCTTCCACGAGTGCTTGGAGCACAAATCTATGCACAAGGAACATTAATTCGATGTACTGATAAAAAAATCTATGTAGTTGAAGACGAAACACTAAGACATATTGTTTCTTTGGAGGAATTACAAAACTCATATGCCGGAGTGCCTATTATAGATGTAATAGACTCTGTAATTGAAAACTATCCCGCAATTGCTGGTGTAAAAATGTACGGAGTAGGACAATTATTAAGATGTACTGATAAAAAAATCTATGTAATAACTAAAATGGGAAAACACCACATTACCTCTTTAGAAGAATTATCACGTGATTATTTCCAAAAGGAAATTCATGATATTTCTGATAGCTTAATGTCCCAATACTAATTACTATATTCACAATTTAAAAAAACAACCAGCTGATTAAGTTGGTTGTTTTTTGTGATAAATATATTATTATTTTTAAAAAAATATGATACAATAAAACTATGAAACAAATACTAATAACAATATTACTTATACTAATACCGACTGCATCAATCCAGGCGGCAAGCTTTAATCCGAACAACATAATCTCGGATACAGAACTAGAAGAATATACTTCCCTATCACAAGATTCTATTCAGCGCTTTTTAGTATCAAAGGGCTCATTTTTGGCTAAGTTTACAGAAGTTATTGATGGAGTTCGCAAGCAAGCATCCCAAATTATTTTTGAGGAATCACAGATTTATGAAATTAATCCAAAAGTAATTCTAGCAATGTTGCAAAAAGAGCAATCCTTAATTACAGATAAATCGCCTTCTCAAAATCAATTAGATTGGGCAACAGGATTTGCAGTATGCGACTCATGTTCAAAAAGCGATTTAACACCTTTTAAAGGTTTTTATAATCAGGTCTCGGATTTTGCGGAAAAAGTAAAAAACAATTATCTTAGAGATTTAAAATCTTTAGGGAAAACCTTAACTGGCTGGGGACCGCACAGAACCAAAACAACACTTGATGGATATGAAGTAACTCCTGTTAATAATGCAACAGCAGTGCTTTATACATATAACCCTTATCATGGAGGAGATAGAATTGGGGCTAATTTTAATTTTTGGAAAATTTGGCAAAGATATTTTGTACGCGACTATCCAGATGGCACGCTTTTGCAAGAAGAAGGAGAACCAGGTGTCTGGCTTCTTCAACACAATAAACGAAGACCATTTAAAACAAGGGCAGCTCTCTATTCTAGATATGACGCAACACGCATAATCCAAGTTTCAAAAAACGAACTTGAAGCATACCAAGTTGGACCTTCAATCGAATTTGCTAATTATTCGCTGTTGCGATCGCCTATTGGCACAATATATCTTTTAGTTGATGATACAATCCGCGGTATTGAATCCACGGAAGTCTTTAGAACAATTGGTTTTAATCCAGAAGAAGTAATTGATATTGATAAAGCCGACTTAGGACTGTATACTATAGGTGATAACATAACTCTTGCTAGCGCGTATCCTACAGGAGCTCTTTTGCAAGACAATTCCACAGGAGCTGTATTTTTTGTGCAAGACGGAAAACGACAAGGCATAATTGACCGCACAATCATGAACTTGCGATTCAAGAATCAAAAACCATTACCAGTTCATCAAGATGAACTTAATCAATATCCTTACATAGGACGAGCTAAACTTATTGATGGCACAATAATTACATCACCAGAATCCAGCGCAGTGTATATTATCTCAGATGGAACACGTAGACCTGTAATTTCTGGTGAAGCATTTGAAAAGCTTGGATATTCTTGGGATAATATACACGAAGTTCCACAAAGCGTTGTTGACTTACATCTATTAGGCGACCCACTAGATCTTATAATAACATTTGGAGACGAAGAAGTATTGGGCGATAATATTTCAAATTAAATTCTCAAATTCCTAACCACTAATTACCATGCTATCCTACGTCGCACACATACCCCACTCCCCTCTTTTGCTAAAACAAATTAGCAAAGACAAACACAAGGATTATAAAAAATCTGTTGATGCAATTAATACAATTGCTCAAGATTTGTATTCACAAAATATTGAAGCAATAATAACAATCACTCCTCATGGAATCGGGCTTGATGAAGCTTTTGTAATAAATTTTTCTCCTCAATATGAGTGTGATTTTAGATCATTTATTAATTATGATACTTATCCACAATTTTTTGGAGATTCATTAATTGCCTCTGAAATTAGAAGAAAATTGTGTACTTCATACCCAATTTCATCAATAACATCTAATTTTCTTGATACAGCATCAAGTGCAGCCATAATGCAGTTGCAAACAGAAAAGAAAAAACTGCCAATTGTGCCAATTACACACTCCTTGCATCCTCCAAAAAAACTTTATTCCTTTGGCTCATCTGTTCGTGATATACTAGAAAACACTAAAAAAAGAATTGCTGTGATTGGGCTTGGAAATTTATCGCATAATAATTTTGAAACAGAAAAGCAAGGAAAAATTTTTGATACCAAATTAATAGATCAGCTTCATGATAAAGATACAGATGCTCTCTTGTCTTATAAAGACCATCAAATTAATTCGTTTTCTGTGTGTGCTTTTCGGCCTTTGGCTATCCTTTTAGGCATACTTGATAAAATGAATTATAATACTGATGTTTTAAATTATGAGCAAAAGCATGGAGTTGGGCTGATGACAAGCAGATTTGTATTTTAATATGATAGCAAAAATTACTCCCCTCATCCGGCTTCCTTCAAAAACAGATGTATTTGACTACCACATACCAGATGAGCTAAAAAATAAAATTGAACTTGGACAACTAGTCACAATCCCCTGGAGAACTCAAAAAGTTGCAGGGGTTGTTTTAGCTTTGGAAACAAATTCTGTGACCCACGAGACCACCCCCCGCCCCCTCCTTAGTAAAGGAGGGGAAGTTTCTAGGAAAAAATTCCGTGCCCGCCCAATCACAAATATTTTAGAGGACGATCCAGTGCTTACAAAAAATCAACTCAAACTCATCAACCAATTTGCTGATTACTATTTTGTAACTCGCGGAGCAGTAGCCAGATTAATCACACCTGACAAACCAAAAAGATTCATAAAAGCAAAATCTCAGCCTCTCACATCCTCAAATCCTCACAAGACATTCAGCATATCCAAAGAACAACTCCCAAAACTACAAAGTGCAGCAAAACAAATATCAGACAAAAACGACCAGACACCCAGCCACATCGAAATCCAAGATGTCTCATCATTTGTCTGGCTAATAATTCACCTAAAAAAACAAAATCCAGACAAGCAAATTCTTGTTCTGGCTCCTTTAATTGATATCATAAAATCTATTGAACCCATTGTACAAAAAATGTGTTCAGATGATTTTGCAATAATTAATAGTGAATTAAGTAAAGGAAAGTACTGGAGCGAGTATCAAAAAATTCTCTCTGGCAAAGCAAAAATAATTCTTTCAACAAGACAAGGAGTGTTTTTACCAATTAAAGACAAAAGCATAATCATACTTTTTGAATCAACAAGCCAGGACTTTAAGCAATACGAGCAACACCCAAAATATGATGCCCGCATTGTTGGCTCTTGGATTGCGAACATTACAAATTCTGATTTAATTTTTGCATCTGCGTCTGTGCCTCTAGATAAAAAGTTCACAGCCTTAGCCTCTGCGTCCACTAATAATATCACAACCAAATTAATAGACATGAAACAAGAAATGAATAAAAAAGACTTTAGAATTATTGCGGATTCAACTTTAAATTCAATTAAAGAAACACTAGAAAATAATCAAAAAATCCTTATCATTTCTTTACGCCAAGAATCCGAAGATGGCGTATCGGTTAATAAAATACATGAAATATTGACTAATCAAATAAAAGATTGTAGAATATCTACGAAATATGATGCAAACGAGAACTTTAATATACTAGTCACAACTGCATACTCTTTAGAAGCTCTAAAATTGAGTTCTAAGAAAAAAGAATTTGGATTAGCAGTATTTGCATCAATAGAGCCCTTGCTTGCAATACCGGACTTTAGAAGCGGACAAAGAACTTTCAATAAGTTAAATTATTGGAAAATCATGTGCAAAGAACTTAATATTCCACAAATTCTTTTGCAATCATATTCTCCAGAAAATCTAGCTATACGAGCATTCACATATGGAGAAGTTGGGGTATTTACAAAAGCCGAGCTAAAACATAGACAAGAACTTTCTTATCCTCCTTTTGCGAATTTAATTAAACTCTCTTACAAAGGCGACGTAAGCTATGAACTTGATCGCGCAATTAAATCACTAAAAGAAAATCTTAAAAAAGACACACAAGTGCTTGGGCCTTTCAAAGATAAAAAAGAAAATCAATCACTTTTAATTAAAACACAACATTCACCCAGCCCACAACTACTCACCACACTTTACTCTCTCCCAATTGGTTGGATGATAGATAGAGACCCTGAAAATGTATTATAAATATGTCTAAACTTCCACTAACAATTTATCCAGCACTCTCACTTCAAAAACCATCAATCAAAATTGATGATATTTCTATTGTACAAAATTTGTATACAGACATGATAGATACCATGGAAGCAGAAAAAGGAATTGGTTTAGCTGCTCCACAGATTGGAAAAAATATTCGTGTTGCAGTTATTAGTAAGGATTCTGACAAATCTTTAGATGATCATCTTGTAATTATTAATCCAAAAATATTTTCTGCATCCCGTGATACAACAGAATGTGAAGAAGGATGCCTCTCTGTCCCAGGAGTTGAAGAAATTGTAACTCGCCATAAAAAAATAAAACTCCGCTACACTGATTTAAATGGAGATGAACAAAAAATTAAAGCAACAGGATTATTTGCTCGGGTTATCCAACATGAAATTGATCATCTTGATGGAATTTTAATTATTGATAGGGCTGATGAGATTTCTTAAACATGAAAGATAAATTACAAATAACATTCTTTGGTACACCAGAATTCGCAGTACCAACACTTAAGGCGCTACATAGCGCTAATTTTTGTGAAGTGAAAATAGTTGTGACGCAACCAGATAAACCAATTGGGAGACATCATTCCAAGTTAGTTCCGTCTGATGTTAAGAAGGTTGCAAAGGAATTGGGTATTGAAGTCATGGTTGACAGTGGGCAGTTGGTAGTGGACAGTAGTATTAATTTAGGAGTATTGGTAGCATACGGCGACATTATTCCTAAAAAAATCATAGATTCATTTCCAATGGGAATTCTAAATATCCACCCATCTTTACTTCCAAAATATAGAGGTTCATCCCCTATTCAAAATGCAATTCTAAATCAAGACAAAGAAACTGGCATAACAATAATGAAACTTGATAATAAAATGGATCATGGGCCGATTGTAGCACAGGAAACAATTAAACTAGATAAGACCGAAACAGCTGGCGAATTGCATGATAAATTAGCTATAAACGGCGCAGACCTCTTGATTAAAATTTTACCTGATTATATTCAAGGAAAAATTGAGCCAAAAGAACAAGACCATGATAAAGCAACTTTTACAGAAAAACTAACAAAACAAACTGCAAAAATAAACAATCCAGGGGATGGACCGTTGGAATTAGAAGCATTTGTTCGAGCAATGAACCCTTGGCCCGGGGCTTGGACTACTTGGCACCCCCCTTCGCTAAAGCTACGGAGGGTAAAATCTAAAAAACTAATTATCTGGTCAATAGATAAACATGGAAATCCCACAGAAGTCCAACTTGAAGGTAAAAAAAGAATGCCCTATGGTGCGTTCACCAAGGGGCATTCGGACTTCTGCGTAGAACAACTTATGACTCCGACCCAAGATTTTGAATCATGAGCCGTTCCAGATGACGAACAAACCTGCTGAACATAGGATGCTCGTCAAACTTCAGGCCAATAACGACAAGAGGGTCATACCCTTTCCGTTTTTTGGATCTTGCGGCCATGACCTTGGCCTCAATCTGCCTAAACGTGCTCAAAATTTGGTCGAGTTCAGATGTGCGATCTTCTTCTTCTGATCTGCCATTTCTTGGTTTTGTCTCTTTTTTCTTTCTGCGCTCCAATTCCTCATCAATAAAACTCTCTGGAACACAAAGAGCAAGAACACAGTCTTCCGAGGACATAAGCGACTGCATAGGTTCGTGCTGATCAACGTGCTGTTTCTTCATGTCAACATGAACCCTACATCCAGTAAAGCTCACGTCAACGCACGTTCCACTAAAGAAATGATCATGCTCGCCATCACGCCAACTGATCCTAGCCGAAAGAGAGACATCCATTCGGAAGGCAGTACGACGCTGGTTGCGCTTGACCTTTTTGGGCCTATCTAGAACCCAAACCTTCACTCTCCGACTGCG
>Ga0222658_1001018_pt1 | contig 13194 bp, 12 predicted proteins | sample AntAcemetagen476_FD_179830 | JGI IMG/M metagenome (GOLD analysis project Ga0222658, IMG submission 179830) | Saline water microbial communities from Ace Lake, Antarctica - #476 | ecosystem: Environmental > Aquatic > Non-marine Saline and Alkaline > Saline | place: Antarctica: Ace Lake... | reverse complement strand
CACCTTTATTTTCAAGTACCTGCATTGCTGCGCGAATGGTTGTGCCTTCTTCTTGCGGCATACCGTCTATTTTTTTACATTCGCTATAAACAAAACGCGGAGAAAGCTCTACTAACTTTTCATAGTCAAGTAACTCCTGGTATTCCTTCATCCCCGTAGCGCAAGCAAAGCTAACACAAGTTCCTTCATCTCCTTGGTCCCTAACTGGTGATAGTTTCGGCGTATAATCAATTTTCTTAGGCAGTTTTATAAGCGGCAAATACGCCCGCATTAGATAATCTCTGTTGTCAAACTTATCTTTAATACATCCTAGTTTTAATTTATCTCGCATCTTCTAATCCTCCTGTCTTTACTATCTAAACCCGAATTGTTTAACGGAGCAAAGCAAATGTTTTTAAACATCTCACGATTTTAGTAAAAAATGTCGTTAATAAAATCAGCGAGCCCGAAGGCTGGGAGCTGATTTTTAGGCATTTTTTACGGCTAGCTTTCTCTTATGCTAAAGCAAAATCGTGTTTTAGTGAAAAAACATTTCGTTTTGCGAAGCATTGGTTTTATCTACAAATTCTAATCCTTCTGTTTTTACCATCTAAACCCGACCCCGGCAACTATAGATACTTCTTTCCGCGACCTTAGCGCTCGGATAAAAGCTTCGCCTTGGTTATCAAAGATATTTCTTGATAGTTTAAGATTTATTCCTAAGTCCTGGCCTAATTCGTTTTTTAATTTAAACTCAAGATTATAATTCTTACCCAGTTTAACCGAAGCCCCAAAGATAATACTGTGCAGCTTTCCTTTTTCATAAGGAAGCATAAATAATAATCCTAATCTTTTACTTACCTTCCACTCGCCAAAGAAAGATATTGTCCTTTTGACTGGCTTAACACCAATGCCTACTTCATATTCCAGTCTTTTTTTAATTAGTTTTCCCATGCTGACTTTAAACGAAAAACTTGAATTTATTTTTTTATCCAATACATAGGTAATTCTATATTTCTCGGTAATATCCCAGTATCCCTTAAAGGTTATATTTCTGACTACCTTCTCTCTTAACTTAAGAAAGGTTTTTGTGTAGGTATAGATAATCTCATTTTGCTTGTTTATTTCCCATGTACCTTTTAAGATAAGTTTATCGGTTGTATCTTGTTCTTTTTTTATGTTAAAGGTAAGGCGATTATTTTTATCTGCTTGCCAGGCACCCTCAAATTGTAAGACATAAAGCTGAGTTTTCTCCGAAAAATCCTTGGTGGCTACAGTAAATGACAGCTTATTAGTCTCCGCATCGATAAGTTCACTTTTTATAGTCAGCTTATTTCCGGCAATCTGATTGCCCCATTTATCCATAGTAAGCACAAGATCATGATCGTCATTCAACGCCCATTTGCCTTTGAGTTTAAGTTGTTGCGGAGTATCAGAGACTTGAGACTTTTTTAAGTGGTAGCTAAGCTGGTTATCCTTGTCTATTACGAATTTTCCGTCAACCACAGTCCTGAATCCGCGAACTCCCGATTTCCTGCCGGTTTTTTCATAGACAAGCCTATTGTGCGGGTCTACTTCATATCTTATCTTCTCAGTTTTTTTCATCCAAGTTATTTATTTTAAAAAAACTGTTTACCAATTTTAACACTAAAAGTTATTATACCACTCTGTTAATTGTAAAACAAAATTATCTCTTTTTAACCACCCAACAGGTGTTTGTTTCACGACCCACGATTTTAGTAAAAATAAGCGTTAATAAAATCAACGAGTCCGAAGGTCAGGAGTTGATTTTTAGGTTATTTTTACGATCGCAGGTTTATCTGAAGTTAAAACGGCAAAATCGTGCCAGAGTGAAAAAACATCTGTTGAAAAAAGAAGACTGGATGTGTCCTGAAATAAGAGAATTCCCTTCTCTAACGGGGCTTACTTTTCCCTCACTGCTTCTATCACTACACTTTTTGCAATATCACCAGGTGAAGTTATGTCGGCTTTATCACTTTCAGGCACTATATCTAAACCGCCACCTTTTAAAAAAGCTTCGTAGCAAAGTTCTGAGCAAAAATAATCTCTTGTCTTTTGCCACTTGTTAGCGCTATTTTTTAGAGGTATGCCAATTTTAGCCAGAAACTTTAATATCCCCAGAAAAATAACCCCAAAGTAATCATATTTTAAATTTAATTTTGATACCAAATAAGATATAGCTTTTTCATGGTCATAGGTATAATTTTCTTTTATCCTATACAGATCATATTCCTGCTTATTTATTTGGCGTATATCCCTGGCTCTAACTCCACCTCTTGTTATAGCCTCAATAGCCAAATTCATCTCTGGAGATACACAAACCGCCACATGGGAGTATTTGCTATTAGTACCCCAGGCAACCAACCTCGACAACCCCCTTTCCCCTTTAAATAATAAAATATCGCCTGTTTTCATTCGCTCACTTTCGGTGAGTGTACCTTCCCTAAAACTACTCACTTCTCTCTTCCTAACTCTTTTTAAAAATTAGTATTGTGTCCCCTGATTTCTCCCAAAAGTTTAAATTTTATATCTTTTTAAAATTTTTTGTAATTTTTCTCCTTTTAGAGTTAAATCTATTCTATTTTGAGTAGTCATAGTTGCTAGTGATTTCTTTATTAAATTATCTATTTCAAATTCTTTTGTTAATTGATGGCTCGATTTCCCGGCATATTTTTTAATAACTTTTTTTTCATCGTCAGATAGACTAAAAGCTTCATGGATTAAAATAATTTCTTCTATAATTCTACCAAACAGGACATCTAATGTCTTGCCAAAAATAGTGAACATTTTTATAGTTTATTTACTTCAACGTTTGAAATAACTGGCTTTTGGAGCGGTTTTAGCCGCGGAAAAAGTCCGGTTGATTGAATTGTTATATAATTTTTTTACATTTTTTCTGCACTTCCTAACGGAAGACTTTTGTTGTATTGTGCAGCCATTATCTTGGCCTGTTTTTCCATAATATATGTTTGGGCTTGTATTGATTGAGACTGGTTATTGATAGCAGAAACTTGCTTTTCCATAGCTATTGTTTGCTTTCCCATTATGCTTGAGCTCCAATACATTATAGAAACTTGAACACATCCAACTAATACTAGCGCAGCTGTAAATCGAGCCAATGATTTTGTGTATTTATTATTTGTTTCAGCAGTTTTTTTGCTTGATTTTTCTAATAATAAAGCTGAATCCTTAATTTGTCTTCCTAGCTCATTTAATTGCTTATTTGTTTCAATAAATTTTTCATTCAAAAAAACCATACTTTGAATTCCTGCTCTAAAATATTTTCCCTGTTCGCGAACTACTTCAAAATTCCCATCAGGTATTATTATTTTTTCTTCCATTTTTATTCTCCTTTATTTTTTATATAACGTAAGAAATCACCTGCTTTTTGAAGCGCAGCGGAAAAAAGTCAGGTGGATTGATTTGTTAGAGATTATTCTTTTCTATCTTTTTTATTTCCACGACAAACTCTGCAAACTCATTATATCCATCAAAGAATTCATCCAATCCTTGCTGATTAAGAATATACACTTTTTTCTTTGGGTTTTCCACTAAAGGAACTACAGTTGTTACTTGATACTTAGCTTCCATATATTCATCAACATTTTTATTATCAACTATTTCTTCTTCAGTCTCTTTGACAATAATGCTTGGTGTTTCAGCATATAAGAAATGCAGTAAGTCAATGCCCGTATTGATAATAGTTTCGGCATCTTGTTTTCTTATCTCTTCCCCGTGTATTGCGCGGTTACAGATAGAGATAACCTCTCGTAACGAATCAGAAAATTTCATTGATAATAATTCATTATGGGATAATTCCACAATCATACGAATTAATGAAGGTGTTCTTCTAATATGCGATCCCATATTTATTGAAGCATGAAGTCTGGCTATAACTTTTTCTATTTCAATACGTAATTTTGCAAGTGCAAGTACTGGGTCTTCTTTGGATAATGTTTTTATTTTTTCTAGTGTTTTTAGATTTTTACTTACTTCTATATTTACCTCCTCCACACTAGACAGCTGAGCATCAACCTCTTCTTTGACTCTCTGTACTTCTTTTGGGTTTATTTCTGCTTCAAAATCACCGAATTTTATCTTTTTAATAGAAGGAATGAATGGGCTTATAAGAATAATTATAAGCAATGTTAATGCTGTACTATCGACTGTCACTTCTTGTATGGATAGTGTATGGGCAACAAGTAAAACTATGGCAATTAACAAAGTGACCCACCAAACATTGTTAATTATAAATTTTTTCATAATTTTTTATCTCTAACAGGTAATATACGCCTACTCTTTTTATCTTTTACTTTTGCCTAAATATTAGCATTGTCAGGACAAAAGTCAATGAAAAGCCTTGTGTAGCCTCAATTGGTGTCTAATTAAGTCCGTAATAACAGAAAAAACGATAAGTCCCACTTAGGGAGATTTTGGGAATTCGGCTAAAGGTTTTTTAATAATTGGAATTCTGGGAATGTATCACTTAATTCGAGATAAGTGTTCTGTTTTCCGAAACTAACGTTATAAACTCACCTGCCAATTGAGCGGCTTGAAAAAGCCGCGAAAATGATCAGGTGGAGCACGTTGTTATAGGTTTTTATAAATCTTTTCATTAATTTGGCAGAATAACGTAAGAGATACAGCCCAGATACATTGTTTCATATTATTTTGAAATTCTTCCTTTTTATTCAATTTGGAACTTAAGCCTTGAATGATACGTTTTTTCTTATTAATCGAGAATGAATCAATCATTTCTTGTATAGTACTAGAAATAAATTTTATATTATGGGCATAAGCATTACGTAAGTCGGCCAAAGATCTAATAAATTTTCGTTCAGATTCATCAAGCAATTCTAATTTTTTTAACAATTCTAATTTTCCAATTGGCTTCGAACACATATCTAGTTTTAGAAAAAATGAAGTTAACTGTGTTTTAGTAGAAAAACTAGTGATTAATTCTGCTAATATAGCTTCAAACAGTGTATAGGTTTTAATAATAAAATTCCAATCACTTTCTTTCTGTAACGCAGACAGAAAGCCTGATGGCAATTTATATTTAGTTGTGAGATCGTTCATGTGGAGTTTGAATTCTATTTCACCCATAATGTTATTTTTTCTTTAAATGTAGGACTATGTTTCGATTTCTAATTTTAAAATCTAAAAAATCTGGTGACACAATACCTATTTCTTTTTAATGAGTATTGTGTTCCTTGATTTTATTTATTTATTCTCTTAACAAACTCTTGAAAAGATACACATCTATTTTTAGGAATCATCCCAGCTATCCAGTTATTTCCTCTTCCTTTTTTCATGCCGCCATCTTTCATTAATGGGGTTTTAAGTTTTAATGCTTTATCTAGAAAAAAATATGTAAAAACCTTATCAACACCTACATCCTTTTTAACGCCACTTATCCATTTTTTACACAAATTGTTATTACTATCACTAAATTTTAATAATTCATCCGTATAATTCTCAATATCATTTGGGTTTAACGATAAAATACCTAAAACTTTTGATAAATATAGAATTCCTTCGCCTTCTTGTTGATTTGCCTTTCGAGTAAAATATGGAGAAAAGTATAAAGGGCTTCCAAAAACTACATCTCTACGGTAAACTTGATTCCCCTTGTATCTTTCTATTTCATTTTTATCTCCCAAATCCTGAACTAATATTTCTTTTTGTTCTCTCATTTTATACCCCTTTTTAATAAAACTTGTGAACTCTTGAACGAGCGAATTATTCAAAAACTCTCTACTATCCAATAAGTCACCAATTTCAATCCAACTTAAATTATATATTTTGATACCATCATGAAATTCTTTATTAAAATCATTTATTCCTGTAATAAAACAAAGAATTTTTTCTTTTTCATTTTCAAATGAATTTATATATTTACGCCTCTGTGCTCTTACTTTGTTATTTCCAATTTTAGATTCAACAATTAAATGATATTTCCCCTTTTGTCTAATTTCTATATCAGTCCTTCCTTCTAGTCTTGTTTTTTCTATCTCAATAGATGTAGAAAAAAAATTATTTAATGTGTTTGATATTGACAATCCAACATATTGCAAAAATTTATATAAAACTTTAGGCTCTTTTCCTAAAAGAAACGCAAAGGCTTTTGAAAGCCCAACTTCATCAGAACCTAATAAATCGAATTGATTTAATGGTGATCGAGGTAAATTGTTCTTTTTTATTTCCATATCGCCGTAAATATTCTCCTTTTTAAAGTCATTTCAATTCTAGAGATAAAATGATTCATTGTTTGGAATATAAATGTCCTCTTTCCATTCTCCAGAAATTTAAACTATTTCACGTTTCAGTGTCCGTTAAACCCGGGGTAGCTCACGCTGTCCCCTTTATCTTTTTTAAACCTTATTACGTATCGCTAATCTTAACTAAATCGCAAATTTATTCAATTTCTAAGTTTTCTCCACACCCAGGGCATTTGAAGGCAGTTTTTTCTCGGTCAATCCAACCAACCTCGTCATTACCTTTTATTAAGCTACCGCAAGATGAACATACAATCTCTTTGTCTTCATCGTCTGGAAACATTAACTCATAAAAAATCGCAAATTCCCAAAAACCATTATCTTGCATAATCGTTTCACAAAACAGTTTTCGTCTTTATTCCAAGTCCCTTTTTAGAAAATTATAACATTGTTTTACTAGATGCATGGCCATGGCTATCTCTTTTTCATTAGTGACATTAATCAAAGCGTATCCGCTATTTTTAATATCTAATTTTGTATACTTTAGTATAAAATTTTCCGGGTCGTCTAATTTTTGAGCTCTATTGTTTATGTGCATTGTCATGCTTGTTTCTCTTGCTCTATATTGTTTTAAATCATGAGGCACAGATGCTGGGTGGATGCAGCAAAATCTAGAACCTTTCTTTCTATTTTTTCTGCCAAGTTTAAATGTTATGTGTCCAGACTTCTCCTGTGGCTCGGGATATGTCCCGTCTAATCCCATTATTTTGTTATATAATTGCTCAAATAATTCTTTGCCGTGTTCACTCATATCATATAACCAGCTAGAATATAACTGTGAGGGTTTAGCCATCTAAAGCCTCCTCTTTTATGAGAGAAACAAATACTGGTACTTCATCAACTGAGTAAAAAATCGGTTTGCCTAGATCCTTAGCTATTTGCAATTCAAGATCAGCTCCTTTTGAACCATTAAGATAAAGGAATGCGTCACAGGTTTCTAGCCACGGTCTGTGCCATTTAATATAATCTTTCCAGTCAAGGCTAACGTCTGTTTTTTTAGCCCGTTTATCAACCCAATGCGTAAGATGCGGAATATACGGAAAATGTCCTTTCTGGAATAAAGCAAGTGCGACATCAATAACAGCTTCAGTATTTTTTCTCCGCTCCTCCTCAGTTTTGGCAGAATATGGTGCGGCGATGTATATTTTTAGGGAATTATTGTTCATGTATATATTTTACTCTACTCCCAGTGCTTTAAACACTGCGTCAATCGGATCAGCATAAAAGCTGCTCTGGAATTTTGACAGAAGTTCTCCAGGAACTGTTTGGAAGTCCTTAACGCTGCTTGAAGGAATAAGAACTCGCTTTGCTCCTGCGTCAAGTGCAACCCTAAGCGATTCTGCGAGATTTTCCACAGGAATAATATTCCCACCTAAACTCATGCTCCCCAAAACGACAATCTGAGATTGAACAGGCTTCTGCATTAATGATGAAGCCAGCGCTACAACTGCTGCTAATGTTAGCGCCTCAGCAAAACCTGAATTGTGCAGCTCAACTACATGTATATGGTAATTGTGATCGCCAGCTTTAGGCTTAACACTGACTCTTGTTGCATTAGCCTTAAAATAATCAGAAGCTATTCTAAGGCACTCTTTAGGTGTATTTCCGGATCCCACACCCGAAAACCGTGCCGTTCCATTGCCAGGCGTCATTTGCGTCTCAATACGATAAAGCCCCAAGTGTCCGTTGCTGCCACGAGACACGGTATGAATAATGCCTGGATTCATTGGGCCATCAGGAATAAGTGTTCCTCCACCTTGTTCGGGCACTGAGATATATTTTTCTTCATTGGTTTCCTTATCAGCGTAACTAAAATGAACATCATAGAATTCCATTCCACCGATTTTCTTTAACTGCTCTTTTATACGGCGGCGTGCTTCAAGGGCGTATTCTAAACACCGTTCAACCGCGCCCTTGTCATATTCTCCATGCGGATATAGAAGCTTTAAAAGCCCTGATACAGTCTTTCTTACGGCAATTACATCACGCTGATTTAAATCTCTACCCAAGCGGAAATATTTATCAATTGCGTCAGAAAAATTCCTTTTTCTCATCTCTCGTAAATATTCTGCTAAGTAATCCACGATAAAACCATAATTATTCGTAAGAAATTCCGGTTTAAACTTAGGAATTTCCCAACCAGGGATATACGCGTGAAACCTGTCAAAGAACGCTGAATCAATCATATTTTCCGGAAACGGCGATAGGAGGTGACTTGTTTTAACAAGCGTGTCAACTGATTGATTGATATTTCCCACAAAAACCATTGAGGCATTCGCGTTTATCTGGTCACGGCCTCTGGCAAAAGAACCCGATGCCATATAATCTTTCATAATCTGAACGCCATCTTTATCCGCGAACGTTATCCCGGCAACCTCATCAAATGCCACAATATCCCATAGTCCAACAAGCCCGATTTGCCTACGACTTAAATTATAAAAAAGATTTGCGACTGTTGTTTTACCGCCAGAGACAAGGATGCTATTGGGACTTATTTCTTTATAAAGATGACTTTTCCCTGTATTTCTTGGACCAAGCTCGCACACGTTGTAGTTATTTTCTACAAAAGGAATCATTCTGGCTATTAAGTGCCATTTAACTCTTGGCTCAAATACCGAAGGTTCTATTCCAGTGGAACGCAAAAGCACATCCAGCCATTGTTCTTCCGTAAACGCACGCCGTCCTTCAAAAAGTGGCTCCAAATCCATATTCGGCATCTGAATCGGTTTTATATTCTCAAGAATAAACGGTGACGCACCTTGGCCTTCTTCATAATAATAACGTAAGTTTACAATTGACCAAATACCACCTGCTAAAAGTTTCTGATATTTTTTTATCATCCCACTTGGAACAACAACGTTCTTTATGCCTAAGTTAGAAAACACCGCCACATAGATATCTTTTTTCTCATTAAGAGTAACGGTCACCTTATCAATAACCTTTAAACCGCCTTTTTCACGGACAATAGACTTAATTTTCTCTGATTCATCTGGCCGCACATAATTTTCAGCAAGTACACGTTTAACCGTTTCCATGCCATCATTAATAATTGCGTCATCGGTTGACGCACAATATTGTCCTAATAGATACTCAAGGACATACACTGGCACATTCGCGCCTTCTTTAACTTTTTTGGTTAAGTCTTTACGAACAACCCTCCCCGCAAAATGCTGATTTAATAAATCATCTAGAACTGTATTCATAGTATATACTCCTTTTTAATATTAAAAATCGCTGGTAAAAACACGGTCTATTCTTACTGGTATAGATATTTTTGTTTCGTCATAAGGAACTTCCCGAAAGACTAACTGATATTTTCCCGTACTAGAAAAATCCATATTTTTAAGTGTTAAAATAACTTCTTTTTTGCGATCTGCCATCTCTTGAGATACGCTATCAAAGGTTGCTGTTTGAATATCGCTGACGGGTTCGCTTCCCGCATAAATGCCTATCTTGTACGTAACAGACTTAACCCTCTCAGATACAGCTTCGGTTTGTAATATTTCAAATCGGTGACGTCCGGTAGTAATTCGATGATCCTGTCCAAGAACTTGAACTCCAACTGTTTTCTCGCGGGTCTTTTCTTTCTCTTTGCCACGGACATGTTCGATAGTTATCACCGGAATAACAACCTCCTGAAGGCTCATGCCTCCATGAAAAAAACGCGCGCCTCCGGTAAAATAAAACAAACTCATCCCTTTAGGAACTGCAAACGGCATATCTTTATCAGCAGATACACCTGTTGTATTTGACAAACTCGCCCGATGAATATTTTCCATTAACGGAATATACTTACCCATAATAAATCTTTTATTCATCTTAAGGGTTTCACCACCCGAATCAGCTATCTTATTACGATCAGTTGTATCAGGCCGCCTATTTGTATAAACAAAACCATGATCGGCAGTGACAAATACATACCTGGCATGTAAATTATTTACAGCAAATGCTGCCATATCACAGACTTCATTAATGGCTGTACGTACTGCACTGAAGGCTTTATCTTCAGTCTTTGCATCGTCTCCAATAGCATCTATCGTATTGTGATAAACATAAATAATGTTCTTCCCGCGTATTATTTCCCTAGCTTCATCACGGCTTAACTTCATGAACTCTTCGGACTTGATAGCCATGCCTTTATATGAAGATAAGATTTCGTTCCTCTGACTAAGCGATGCGCATGTCTTTCCATCAACTAGAATAGCTCCCTTATCTGACATCTCAATCTGCTTATGAGGAAGAAGCGTTGCCATCCCTAGTGATGTATGTGAGGGAACACTTCCTAACATAGCTTCACAGTTTGCCTTAAAACGATATCTGCCGTTTAAAACCTCAGCAATTTCAACGCCCGCTTCATAACGAAGGGCGTCACTAATAATGACATACACAGCCGCATTCTTATTTCCTGCTTTTTTATCTGGAAAAGAATCATAAAATTCATATTGATTGGAAACACCGTCTATTTTCCATTCCTTCAGGTCAGCCATTCCATCCCAGGCAAGAGCAAGTTCATCAAGAAACCAATGCTGATACATATCTTCTATGCGTTCCTTGAGTTCTTTTAGAATCCCCCATCCCCTTGCATCCGCAAAGCTCGCGTGTTCATTAAAAAGTCGATAAAATCTGTCAAATTTGTAAAGATCCGTTTTATACGTTTCAAAATATTCCTTTACACCGTTGTACTTAAATCCATCCGGGTACTCTTTCTTTAATACAATAAATTCTGACGCAGCAATAAGTGCTTCATATACGGCCCAAAACGCGTCTCTTGGGATTTCATCACTCCCAAGACGTTTATTGCCCCAATGCTTCTCCTGTCTCCTTCGACAAAAAGATATCACATCTTCTTTATCCAAAGTTTCCTCATGTTCTAGAATATGTTGCTTAATACTACCTGCACAAACTTTTTCTATATCAAAGAAAGTATCCGCTTCTTTGAGAATCTCTAAAGGCAAATTGCCTATACAATTACCTATCCCAAGAGCTTGCGCGATCATCTGTGACAAACGATCATAGCTGCCCGCCATCCTCACACTATCGCGCCACTCACTCATGCAAACAGCAGCATCACGTATAAACCCGCCGGGAAGGACAAACTGTTTTACATTATCAGATAAAGATGCCCCAATAACCGTATAAAGATCGCTAACAAAAAGACAAGTTATAAAATGCCTCAGTGTTGGTGATTCGTGATGATAACCAAAAACCTCTTTTGCTAATAACCAGAAACTCTCCTCAAGATTAAACTTTTTTATACTAGTAAATGAGTTTGGTATAAAATCAAGTTCCTTATCAGAGGTGAAATCTCCAAAAAGAGCCTGCACGATATCAGAAAACCTATCATTTTCTGATTTAACTAATACAGCCAGCATTTTCCGGTCAATTTCTTTTTCCCTGTCCTGAGGTGAAAGAATCTTCTTTAAGGCTGAAACACGCTGTTCACTTTTAAAAAATTTCTTCCGTTTATTGATATGCTCTCTCAGATAATGATGCTGTAAACCAAGATCGTCAACTACCATAGAAGATGTGTCCGCATAAAACAGATAGCTATAAAGACGTATATCCATCAGCCAATCTTCTTTAGGCTCAGGTTGCGAATATGGCGCATAAACAAGAAATTTATCCGTAGTCTTTTCAATTTCAATTGTTACCTTTGTCTTAAGTTGTCCTATGCTATCAGGCCGCAACACGCTCACGCCTTGAGGCAAACAGGCTTGAAGTTCAGCTTCACATTCACCTTCAGCATCATTCCAGAAAACAATCCGGTTGATTTCGAATAGCTTTTCTAATTTATCTTTTATTTTTTGTAGATCCATTCGATATCCTTCTAAATTTTAGCGAGTAAATCATCAAATTTCAGGTAATTAACTTTTACTCCATCATCGAGATCCAATTTGATTTTCATGTCCGCATAGTGCCGCAAGTGTTCATCAAATTTAATCAGCTCTTCTTTTTGTTTTAAGAGTGAGGTAATTTCTTTCTGTATCTTGTTTGCCGCGCTGGTAGATGAGGCCCTGTCTTTGTCTTTTTCAAGATGCTCAATATGTCGATTGATCTTTGTTTGCAGTGGTAAAACATATTCAGTCCGCATACGGGAAAGCGTTCCTTCATTATATCTATGCAAATAAACAAGCGCCTGAAACGCTTTTTCTTTACCACTTGTGACTAGCCAGTAGATCGGTCGTTTCTTGTATGTTTGGCAATGGTCTTTATAAAAATCATTCACATAATAGCGACGAATAGTATCTCTCGAAGATTCTCCTGACTTACGGCCAATGACTTCAGCAATAAAATCAAGATTAGCCTCTAATCCCTTTTTATCCCATGCTGTCTCTATAAATTTGAAAAAACGACATGCTACGTCATCATCAAACCACTCATGATCTGTAATAGGGACAATCCCATCATCATCTGCTGGGAATGTTTTATATTGCTTTGTATCAAATCCTTCATTGCTACTGTGGGCGTAAATGAGTCCTGATTTATCTAGTGAATACCGTCCCATCATGCATCCGATGGAATAACTGATAAGTCGTTTAATATCATCTTCGTTATTCGCACGAGCTAAAGTAATTTCATCTTCAGGAACATCTGGTGTTAACTCATCCTGCAATCCATAAGCCTCAATAAACAACGTATTATTCTTTTCTTCAAGTTGTTTCATTTTGTAAACATTGCCTTTGCACAAGGCCACCCAATTCTCAAAACTTTCCTCAATTGATGTAGCCCTTAATGATTCAGATAACATAGGGTTTTTTTCAAAATTCCATGATGTTTCAAAAGAATCCCAATCAAGCTTTGACATTTGAACACAATCCTTCGTAACACAATCTGATTTAAGAAGTTTTCGTGGAAAAAGAGCTCTTCCTATGTCTCCAGGCTGAAAGTTCATCGTCGGGGCTAAAAACTCTAAAAA
>Ga0222658_1001016_pt1 | contig 13216 bp, 23 predicted proteins | sample AntAcemetagen476_FD_179830 | JGI IMG/M metagenome (GOLD analysis project Ga0222658, IMG submission 179830) | Saline water microbial communities from Ace Lake, Antarctica - #476 | ecosystem: Environmental > Aquatic > Non-marine Saline and Alkaline > Saline | place: Antarctica: Ace Lake... | reverse complement strand
TAAGAAGTATTCAATATGAATATTCTGAATCTGGAAACTTAATTATTTATGGAAATTACTCACACATCACAGAAGCATTAATCAGAGTTGCATTTTGCACCAAAGACAAAACTTTAAATATTTACTACTACTCTTAAAACAATGGCAAGTGTTATAGAATTTTATGTTGCAGGGGAAGATTCTAATGGGAGTGCTATGGATGCAGATAACACTATTGATAGATTAGCACAATCTTTTACAATAGGAACTACTGGAACAAATACAACTTTCAATTTATCAAGTGTTAATATTAAAATTTTCAAAACAGGAACTCCTGGAAATTTATCTATTGAGATTCACGAAACATTTAATGATGGAACACCAAAAGGAACTGCAATAAGTTCAGGAACAATAGCAGTTGGTAGTGTTGGAACTGTTACAGGAACATGGTATGAAATTTCAATGTCTACTGCAACATTAAAAGCTAATGGAAAATATGCGATAGTTTTAAGTGCTACAACATCAACAGGAAATACTTATAATTGGAGAGTAGATGCAGGAGGAGGATATGCAGGAGGAAATACATGGGAAAATGATGAAACTGCAGGGGAATGGGCCGCAACAGCAGGTGATGCTATGTTTGAAATTGTTGGTGGAGATTATGCTGGAACTCTATGCACATTAGCAGATGCAATTAATAAAGCAGGAGCAAATGCAAGTGCAATCGGAAGTAATGAAACTCTAGTTAGTAATTTTGTAAGACAAGCAGAAGGAACTATTGCAGCAGTTACTAAATTTGATTGGGTAGATGCTTATGCTTCAATAAGTGATGATGTAAAGTATATATTAAATGATGTTGCTTCTAATCTAGCAGCAATATACATAATATCATATGATATGAGTGGTTACACTGCAGACACTGTGGAAGCTGAAACAATGATAAATGTTTATAGAGAAAGTATTGCAAGAGGGTTATCATTATTAAAAGACCAAGAAGTAAAAGACTTCATAACAGGAGATGCTTAATATGTGGGAACATGATTTTAAAAGATTTCCTGAATTAACAAACTCTCAAATGGATTTTTATTATTTTGATTCACCACATAAACAAATTACAGAAAATTTTATGGCAAAGGTTGTTAAGGTAACAGATGGAGATACTATAAGAGTTGAATGGGAAGAGAGGGATTTCACATTTCCCATAAGGTTTATAGATACTGATGCCCCTGAATTACCAACAAGAGCAGGGATTAAAAGTCAAAAATGGTTAGAAAAGAATATTTTAGGGAAAGAAGTAGAGATATTAATAGACCCTACAAACAGAGTAGAGAAGTGGGGGAGATTACTAGGGGAAATATTATATCAAGGAATCAACATCAACAAACAGAGTATTTTAGAAAACTTTGCAGGGAGGTTTATAGATGCCACTACGACAGATGAACAAACTCAATTCAATTAATGGAGAAAGAACAGAGAAGAGCAAAAGACTCCAAGATGTTAAGAAACCAATTAAAGAGAGGGATGTAGTTACGAAGGAATTTGCAGACGCAACTTACGCAGCAATATAATGGGAGATTATAATATATCATCATCAGAGAGAAGCAATTTAAAGACAGCTTTTGATAGTGATTCTGATAATTATTTTGAAGTTGATTCTGCTAAGACAGATGGACCTTTTGACCAGAAAGAAACAAAATGGGAAGATGAAAACTGGGAAGATTATTTTGGATATTATACCGACGATAAAATACCAGAGATAACAGCAGTAATAGATGCTAAGGCAACATGGACTGTTGGAAAAGGATTTAAAGCTGATGAAGAAACAACAATGTTATTAGATTCTATAAAAGGTTTTGGAGTAGATACTTTTAATACAATTCTTGAAAATGCAATGAGAACAATGTTAATCGGTGGAAACTTCTATGCAGAAATAATAAGAGATGAAGAAGGAGTATTAACAAATCTTAAACCTTTAGACTCTGGAGTAATGTCAAATATTGTAGATGGTGCAGGAGTTATAAAAAGATTTGAACAAAAGTCTAAAGTTGCAGGAAAGAAACCAAGAAGATTAGAACCAGAGAAAGTATTTTATTTAGCAAGAAATAGAGTCGCAGATGAAATTCATGGAAGAGGTATTATTCAGAAACTTAAAAGAATTATGGATATGAAGAACAGAGCAATGAATGACTGGGATAGAGTTCTTCATCACAACATAGACCCGATGATTGCCTATAAATTAGATACTCAAGACACTACTAAAATTGCAGCATTTAAAGCAAAGGTTGATGCAGCAAAAGGTAAAGGAGATAATATGTATATTCCTCAAGGAAGTGTAGAGTTTGAGATTATTAGTTTAGCACCTAATGCAAATCTCTCTCCGATGTCATGGATAGAATATCTTGATAACTTATTATATCAAACTGCAGGAGTTCCTAAAATCGTCGTCGGTGGGAGTTCAGAGTTTACAGAGAAAGCATCATCAATAGTTTATTTAGCTTTTCAACAGAGTGTAGAAGAAGAACAACTTTATATTGAAGAGCAAGTTTTAGCACAATTAAACTTAGTTATTGAGTTAGAGTTTCCAGTTAGTTTAGAAAATGAATTATTATCTGATGAAAAGAAAGACCCAGACCCAACAACAGTCCAACCTAATGAAACAACAGCAGGTGCAGGACAATGAAAATATCTGATAGATTAATGGTAATAGAAACTGATATTAAATGGATTAAGAAAATGTTGTATGCAGTAATTGCAGGAGTTATAACAAATCTAGGACTAGAAAATAAAGAATTAATAATTATGTTTTTTGGAGTGGTAATATAATGGTATTTGGATTTGGGAAGAAGAAGAAAAAGACACCTGCAAATGTGAGAACTGTCGGCCCAACTACAACTTCTAAAACTACTAAAACTAATGATAGAACAAAAATAAAACTAGGCAAAACTACAAAAGAAAGGGGAAAAGAAAGAGAAACAAAAAGAAATAGAAATATGTTTGAAAAAATAACAGAATCAAAACCATATAAATTTGTTAGTTCTCTTATTGGAGCAGATACTGGAAAAAAAATAAGTGCAGAATTAGATAAACCTTATGGAGAAAGAAGTTCAGAAGCAGTTTATAATGCAGGATTAGCTGCAATACTTCCTGCAGGAAAAGTAACTAAAGGTGCATTAAAGGGAACAGGAATTGCAGCAAAATCAAAAACATTATTCTCTAAAGGAGTCCCTAAAAGTGCAGAAGAAGCTAAAAAGGTTGGATTAAATGTTGTTAATTCTTTAAAAAAAATTGGGAAGAGTGGGAAGCCACTAGACTTAACTAAAACTTATATTGATGTGAATGCTATAGCAAAATCAAGAGGATTAAGTAGTAAGCAAACTAGAACATTAGCAAGAGAAGTTGCAAAGAGAAGAGTTAATCAAGTAGTAGATTCAACCATAGGGGGAAGATACCCAACAAATTCTAAAATATGGGGATTAACAAAAAAATCCCTAGTTGCAGGAGGAATTTCTTTATTTGTAATTGATAAAGTTATGGATGCTTTTGGAACATGGCCTTGGGCTTCTCACAATACTTTTGAAGCAAGGACTGCATTAACTATTGGAATGAGAGATGCTTTAAAATTTGGAGATGATACAGGAGATTATACTGAATATGATAAACTAACTGCAGAATTAAAAGAAGTTACTGAAAACAGAGAACTAGATACATGGATTGATAAATTACCATATTATAATGTTGCTAAAGCAAGTAAAGAAGGAATTGCAGCTGCAGCATTAGTTGGTGAATCACTAGACAGACAAAGAGAGGCAGAACTACCCACAGTAATGGACCAAATTAAAGATAGAGATATTCAACAAAAACAAGAGCAAGAAGAGAGGGACCAAGATTTTAAAGATGAACAAGACAAGAGAGATAAAAGACAGGATGAAAGAGACCAAGATTTTAAAGATGACCAAGCTAAGAGAGATAAAGAGTTTGAAGATAGAAGAATTGCAGATGATGCTAAATATGAAAAACTAAGAGTTGAAAGTAAAGCCAGAGATTTAGAAGATGCAAAATTCTATGATGCAATAAGAAAAAGAAATGCAGGATTAGAATTAACAGACGAGGAAATTGCATTATTAGAAAAGAGAGGAGCATCAACAGAAGTTTATAAAAAGACAACTTCAACAACAAGAAGGAGAAGTAGAGTTCAATTCTAATGAAAGGGGGTAAAGATGGATGAAGAAACAAAAGAACAAGGAACATCAGAAAACACTGATGAGGGGATTCAGTCAAAAACAACTTCTGAGCTTGACAGAGCAGACTTTATTGCTGAAAGGCAGGAAAGAGAAAACGATAGAAGAGAAGCCATACTTAGTCGTGAAGAAAACTTGGCAGCAAGAAGAGCAGTTGGAGGAGAAACCGAAGCTGGCAGTATTGCTGAAAAACCTAAGGAATTAACTGATGAAGAATACAACGAGAAGTTTAAGAATGGAGAAGTTAATCCTTTCAAAGATGCTAGATAAAGAAAGACTAGAACTAGAAATCAAAGCAACTAAGGAAACTATTATTAAACTAAAACAAATCAAAATAGATTCTGATAAAGGAATTGCTATTAATGAAATTGTCCTCAAAGCATTTGAAGATGCACTTATACACAATAACTAGAGGAATTAAAGATAGAGTTGATGCAACTATTAATGATTTACAAGCTATGAACTTCACCCAGATAAATAATGATGAAACTGGAAAGAAAGTTGAAAGCTACACACAACTACAAGTAAGACCCATTCAATTATGGGAGTTTGTATTCCCTAGAGAACATCTTAATCATATGTTAGCAACAATGAACTATAGAGATAATGCTGATGGTTATAAATTAGATAAATTTGTAATGCCAATCAGAGCAATGTTAAAGTTAAAGAAGATTCCTAAACTAGATTATTCTAAAATACCTAGACAACTAATCAGAAAAGAACATGTTGCATTTCACCATATCGGAACTAAGGAAGATTTAAACAATGAACAAGGAACAGAATTATTATGATATTAGAGATTGAAATAGCAATCTTTGGGATTTTAGCATTATTTTTAAAGATTTATCAATTAAGGAAAGAAGGAAAGATTTAAATATATATTAATCTCCTAATACTCATGGCAAATGAACCAAGTCAAGTTGAAGGACCTTATGAAACTCATGATTACACTGTTGCAGATGGAGCAACAATAGAAAAATATACTATGTGTAAGGTTGCAGACCCTAGAACAGCTAGTGCAGCAACTGGAGCAGCAGAAGCATTTGCAGGAATTGCAGCAACAGAGAAAGTTGCATCTAATAGTAAAACTGAATTAGGTTTATGGACTACTGGAACTTTTGTTATGACATCATGTGCAACAATAGGTGGAGAAGGTGTTATAACTGCAGGAAGTTTAGTTGTTATGTCTGGTGCAAATCAAATAAGAAAAGCAATAGCTGCAGAATTATTAACTGGAGCAGTTGTTGGAAGAGCTAAAGAAGCTATTGCAGCAGCAACAACTGGAGAAGTAACACTCTCAGGATTTGGTGGATAATATGGCCGATGAAGTTGGTGCTACAGATATAAGAGGAGAAAATATTTCTAGAATAGTTAAAGTCTTTGAAAAAAAGATGTTCAAATTAAAACCATTATTATTAAATTCTAAATCTAATAAATGGACTGAAACTTATTACAAAGAAGATGCAACAATATTAACAGCTGCAGGAACTAGGAACATTAAAGAGATTGGAAGATTATCACAATTCCCTTCATTAAATGCGAGTTGGACTAAAACAAGTGCAGACCATTATAAGTATGGTGGTGAAGCAGAAATCTCAATGGAAGATATTTTGACAGATGCAATTTCTGTTCAAACTAGAACTCTTGAAAAGGTTGCAGAAGCAATAGTTAATGCAATAGACATAGCAATTTATGCAGCATTAACAGCAGAAGGTTCTACAAGTGGAACTGTTTCAAGTGTTGCTGAATGGGATGCAGCTGCAGAATCAACAAGAAATCCTATAAATGATATTCTAAGGGGAATTGAGGCTATGGATGAAAACAATGTAGATGCTCTAGAGGGTGGAATGTTATTGATTAACCCACATGACCACGCATCTTTAATTATGAATAGTAAAGTAATTAATAATCCTTCATTCAAAACAGCTGATGTTGTTTCTAATGGAAGAGTAGGACAGATTGCAGGATTAACAATGGTTAAGACTACAAGTGTTACAGCTGATGAAGCTATGATTATAATTAATCAACAGACTGCAACATGGCAGAGTGTTGTTGGATTAACAACTGCAGTAATAACTAATACAGAAACAACTGCAGGAATTAAAACATTGATTAGAAGTTGGGAGATTGGGCAAATTCAAATAACAAACCCTAAGAAAATCTATACAATTACTAATACAACTATTGAGGTTTAAAATGGGACATATTGGACAACTTTCTAGAGGCCTAAAATGGTGGAAAAGTAATAGAGATTTAGATGGAGTTCTTAAACAAGTTATTTCTGATGATTATAATAAGATGTTAGATGTAAATTATTTCTTAGATTATGTTGATGGTAAAGATAGAGATGCAGTTGAATTAGCACTATATCAAGTATTCTTATTAAGACAAGCAGAAGGAGGAACTAACTCTAAGTTATTCAGAGATTTAGTTCAGAAAATAAGAGATGGTAATTTCACTAATTCTAAAGAGAAGGTTAAAGTTAAGGAGAAGAAATAATGGCAGGAGAATTAACTGCTACTATGATTGGAGAAGCTGCAGTTGGAAGCACAGCATTAAAAACATTAATTGATTCTGTAACATTAACTGCTGCAACTGATTTTATTAAAACTGTTTATGTTGGTGAAGGACAAGTATCTGTAATTAAAATCTTGAGGGCTGCATAATGGTAGAATTAATAGGTGATGATTGCCAACCCAGCTCATTCACAACACCAGTAGAAAATAATAATGATACAGGTGCAAGAGTTGGGATTCTTAAAATGTCTGGTTCTAAACTATTTGTTGTTGGAACTGGTGGATGGGAAGTTGTAACATCAACAGCAGTATAAACCACCCCACCTCCATAAAGTTTTCTCTACCTAGGGGGAGAAAATTTATTAACCACCCTTTCTTCTTATATTCATGGTAGATAAGCTAATGAGAGTAGTGAAGAAGATGTATAAAGCATCTGGGGCTAAAAAGAAGGATGGGATGCATCGTCCAGAGGGTGCAGGAAACTTTGATAATATGGATGATTATAATATTGTCAATTCTATAGATATTAATGAAGGAACAATTCAAGCTCACCCATTAAAAGCATTAGACATAGTTAATAAAAAATATGTTGATGATACTAATACAACTGACCACTCAACCCTAAATAATTTAACATGGAGCACAGCAGGACATACTATTGATACAGCTCTTAATATGGCTACGTTTGATATTACTAATGCAACAAACATGACAGCAACAGGAGTTATAACTGGAGGAGATATTAACACAGATGATTTTAATGCTGCTGATGGAACTAATATATTTGATTGGAACAATGCTTTGACAAGTTTAGATTTTCAATGTAAAATAGACACTCAAGGAAGTGATATAAGTGCAGGACTAGGAACAATGACAGCTCAAACATTTACAGATACCGTAATGTCTTGCACAGGTGGTTTATTTACAGAAGCAACTTGTGAAGACCCAACTGCCGACGCTGATTTAGCTAATAAAAAATATGTTGATGATAATACAGGAACAACTTATACTTTTTCAACAGGATTGACAAATACAGCAGATACAATAACAACAAATGATAGTGAGATTGTGCATAATAATTTATCTGGATATGAAGCTGATGAGCATATTGATTGGAAAGATTCAACTGATGATTTTAAAACAACTGGAAAGATGACTTATGATAATATTGATAAAGCAACAATAGTGAAGTCATTAGTAAGTCAAGCAGGAGATAGATTATTTTATTTAGACTTAACAACTTTCGATATGTTTTCAACTGCAACATCAGGAACAGGTAGCACTACTCAGGCCTTAGCAATAGCAACAACTAAAACAGGAACAACAGCAGGGAGTTATGCAAGACAGAATATCAATGCTCAAGAAACTTATATGTCTGGAGTTTGGAGTGGGAGAATTTATCCTTATGATATTACAAGTAATGCTTTAAAGTTTGTAGGAATATCAAGAACACTTTATACAACACAAGCCACTCACGTTGATTTAACTATTCACGCAGGATTTTATTATAATAATGGACAATGGTATACATCAACAGGAGATGGTTCAACTCAAGAATTAAATGCTATTGCTTTAACTTTAGCTCCTCATGTTTTTAGAGTTGAGTATGTTGGTTCTGAATTGTTATTTTATGTTGATGATGTTTTAGTTTCAACTCACGATACGATAGTTCCTACAACTTACGGATATTTTCAATGGTTTGTTAATAATAAAGCATTAACTTCTGATGAGAGAATTGCATTTTATAATTTAGTATATATAGACTAACCTATAAGTTTAAATACTAAGTATTCTAAGTTATATTGTAAAGTATTAATAATATACCTAACAACATTTTTCATTCGAGGAGGGCCTAACTCTCCTCGTTTATAATCAACATGGTAAACAAAGAATTTAATTTAACTGAAGAAAAGAAAGAAGCATTAGAGAAAGCTAAATTTAAAGAGAATTCTAATTGTTCTTATTGTTATGATTGTTCTTATTGTTCTAATTGTTATGATTGTTCTAATTGTTCTAATTGTTATGATTGTTCTGATTGTTCTTATTGTTCTAATTGTTCTAATTGTTATGATTGTTCTGATTGTTCTTATTGTTCTTATTGTTATGATTGTTCTAATTGTTCTTATTGTTCTAATTGTTCTAATTGTTCTGGTAAAAAATACATGATTAAAAATGTTCAATTTACTAAGGAGGAATATGAAGCATGGAAAAAGAATTTAATTTAACTGAGAAGATTAATAATGGGTTTATGTATGAAGAAGAAGATGTTAAAGAATTTATTAAGAGATTGAAGAATGAAATAACCCATTTATTAGATAATGAACAAGATAGTGGTGGATTAAAATCAAGAGCATTGATAGATAAACTAGCAGGAAAAGAATTAATATGAAAACAATAAAAGAATTAGAAGCTGAAAAAATGGAACAAATTAGTGAAGATAGAATACTCACAACTAGACAAATCAAAACATTAAAAGATGTTCTTAAATTGATTGATGAATTAAGTAGACCTAAAGAACCATTTTCAACAATGGAAGTTGTTATGGTTGAAGAATTAAAAGAAAGGATTAAAGGATGAAACACGTAATATTGCATTTGAGTGAGAAAGAGTTTTATAGAATAGTGAGGATTAAGAACTATTTAGCAAATCACCTCCATAAGAAATTAACATGGGAAGACTTCATGGCCCAAATCAAGTTTAAACTAATGAAAGGAGGTAAAAGTTAATATGGTAAAGTTAAAAATAATAAGTTGTGAAAGCAAATCGGGAGCTACTGGTAATTTTGTAAGATGTAATACTGACCAAGGATGGTTAAGTGCATTTGAAGAACCAACAAAAACCCTTATTCTGCAAAGTGTGGGAAAGGATTTAGATGTTGAGATTACAGAAAAGCAATCTGGAGATAAAACCTATCGAAACATTATCAGTGCAAAGTTATCAGATGGAAGTAGTAACAATGATAGTTCTAGTTCTGGTAATGTAGAATCTCCACAAGAAACCAAGGTGTCTAATAAGGATACAAGTTTTTATACTGCTTATGCAAAGGATATATTTGTTGCATTAATAAATAAAGTTGAAATGGTTAAGGGAGAAACAGCTCCTGCAATGAACCAAGCAATAGATTTAGTAAAGCAAGCCAGAAAAGCATTTGAATGATGGAAACTCCAATAGCAGAGCAAAACCCTTTAATGAAGGATGGGCATTGTGGTGTTGATGACAATAATATGTTTGAATCACAATTAGCATCTAAATCAGCTGTTAAGTTGATTAAGAATAGCAAGGGCATTAATTGGGAGATTAAAGTAGTATCTGGAGAAGAAGATATAATGTCTAAGCTAAGAGAGATTGCAGTAATACAACATAGAGCTTTAGAGGAAGAGTTTGATTAGGGGGATTAGCCCCTTTTCTCCTTTTGGTGTTGCAGTGCCTACAAATAGCCTTAAATACTTTGTTTGCTTTGTTTCACACGAGTGAAACCTACTGCTTAGGCCCTTAAAAGCATGTATTTGTAGGTTTAAGAGGTTGTAGTGGCTAAACAGTATTTTAGTCACTACATTGGTACTAATCACCTCTTTTTTTGTTTTGTTACTACATAGGTAGGCATGTAATGCCTACTTATTCTATTGCCTGCAGGCATGTGTTATGCCTGCCCCCACTCCTCCCCCCATCTCCACCTATCTTCCTACCTGCGATTATTAACTATACCATTATTTTGTTGATTAGGAACTCACTCACAAATTTTATAATATATATTCTCCACAGGAAATGAAGGTGTTTATATTCGATAAAACCTCTTAAATTCTAACCTCTATTTCCTATGGAACTACTACTACTACTACTACTACTACTATACTTACTTACATATACTTACTTACATATAACTTTATAAACTAGCTAATCCTAAATAGTGAATGGGAAATAAAACGATATTCATTACAGAGGAATGTGAAGAAATATTAAGGAAAATGAAGATAGAGAATTTTGATTTTAATTTCTCAAACTTCGTTCAATTATCTATAATGCAAGAGAGTGAAGATAAAATCTCTATGGAAAGGATAGAAGAGAAGATTAGAGATTTCAAAATAAGAATACATGATGGAGAAGAAAATTTAGAATATTGGGAAGGAATTAAAAGAACTCATAAACAAGAGCATAAAGATTCATTAAAAGAATTACAGGAAAAAGCCAAGATGAAAGAAAAATTAGATAAAGCTAATGAAGAATTGAAAAAAGCAATACAAGGAGAAATTAAGAAGAAATGAAATCAGAAGCAGAAGTTAAAAGAGTTTTAGAAGCTTCTAGGAAATATATGTTAAGGGAGGGTTATTGCTTCTTATGTGGTGAGAAGTGCTTAGAATCAAGCACAGGGGTATTACACAGAGAATGTGCAATAGCTTATGATGATATTAAGGAAAAGGTTGTTGAGAGAATATTTCAAGAAAGTAAAACATGGGCCGGGTGAAAAGATGCAAAATCTGCAAGAAATTACTACATTCAAAAAATAAATCAGGATTATGCAGTTATCATTATATCTCAAAATATGTTAAAACTAGACGAATGGCAAGAAAAAGTATTGAAAACTAAAGGAAATCTATGTATTTGCTCTGGGAGACAAGTAGGGAAATCCACAATTATATCTCAAGATGCAGGGGATTATGCTTCAAATAATAGAAATAAGTCTATTATGATAATTGCTGCAACAGAAAGACAAGCATTACTTCTATTTGAAAAGGTTTTAAGCTATATTATTCAAAATTATAAAGCATTAATTCAAAAAGGAAGGAAAAAACCAACAAAACACCAATTAATATTAAAAAACAACACAGTTATAAGATGCCTTCCAACAGGAGAATCTGGATATGGGATAAGAGGATTCACAATAAATAGACTTTATGCAGATGAAGCTGCATTTATTCCAGAGGCAGTATGGGCAGCAGTAACTCCAATGTTAGCAACAACAGGGGGAGATATAGTATTATTATCAACTCCATTCGGAACTCAAGGTTATTTTCATAGATGTTTTCATGATGATAAATTTACATCTATTCATGTTAATACAGAAGAAGTTGCAAGAGATAGAGAAGACCCACAAAAAACATCAATGATTGAATTTCTAAGGGATGAAAAGAAAAGAATGACTCAATTACAATATCAACAAGAATATCTAGGATTATTTGTTGGTGGTATTCAAAAACTATTTTCAGAAGAACTAATTAACTCTGTTTGCACATTAAAGGAAAAGAGAGAGTTACAAGGGGATAAATTTCTAGGTGTTGATATTGCGAGAATGGGAGGAGATGAAACTGTTTTAATATCTGCTCAACGATTAAAATATGGTGGTTTAAGCATGATTGAGATGGATATTCCAGAAGCCCAAACACTCACAGATACAGCAAGATTAATAATTCATAAAGACAAACAACATAACTATCAGAAAATATATATTGATGATGGGGGTATGGGAGTTGGTGTTTATGACATTTTATTTGATGATGAACAGACTAAAAGGAAAGTTGTTGGAATTAATAATGCTAGAAGAAGTCTAGATAAAGAAAAAGGTTCTGAAAACTTTAGAAAGAAAAAACTCCAAAAAGAAGATTTATACATGAATCTTAAAAATCTAATGGAGAAGAAATTAATAGAATTATTTGATACACCAAAAATAAAACAAAGTCTAAGAAGTATTCAATATGAATATTCTGAATCTGGAAACTTAATTATTTATGGAAATTACTCACACATCACAGAAGCATTAATCAGAGTTGCATTTTGCACCAAAGACAAAACTTTAAATATTTACTATTATTCATAAAAGAATGGCAACAATACAAGAAAGCTATACTGCAGGAGAAGACAGTGATGTAGAAATTAATGCAGATGTTAATTCTGTTTCTGCTCAGGCTATGGTTTTTACTATTGGAACTACTGGAAATAATTTAACATTTGACCCAACAAGTGTAGAAGTGAGACTTAAAAAAACAGGAGTTACTCCTAATGATGTTACTATTACAATTCAAGATACTAATCCAGATAATAGTCCTAATGGAAATATAAAAGCTACTGGAACTTTAGCTAAAGGAGATGTTACAACTGCTCAAAAATGGTTTAATGTTGTTATGTCTACAACAGAAAGTTGTGTTGCTAATGGAGTTTATGCTTTAGTTCTTTCATCTGCTGGAACTGATGCAACACATAAATATCAAATTGCAACAGATATGGGAGGAGGATATGCAGGAGGAAATGCCTTTGAATTTCAAGACCCAGACTGGACTGATAATGCTCCAGTAGATATGTTATTTGTGATTAAAGGTGGAGAATATTCTGGGACTTTATGCACTCTTGCAGATGCAGTTAATAAAGCTGGAGCAAATGTAAGTGCTGGGGGAAGTGAAGAAGGGCTAGTTAGTGATTTTGTCAGACAAGCAGAGGGAACTATTGCAGCAGTTACTAAATTTGATTGGGTAGATGCTTATGCTTCAATAA
>Ga0222658_1001010_pt1 | contig 13234 bp, 14 predicted proteins | sample AntAcemetagen476_FD_179830 | JGI IMG/M metagenome (GOLD analysis project Ga0222658, IMG submission 179830) | Saline water microbial communities from Ace Lake, Antarctica - #476 | ecosystem: Environmental > Aquatic > Non-marine Saline and Alkaline > Saline | place: Antarctica: Ace Lake... | reverse complement strand
CTGAGCCTGTCGAAGGGCGGAGAGGGTGGGATTCGAACCCACGGAACCATTTCTGGTTCAACGGTTTTCAAGACCGTCACATTCGACCACTCTGTCACCTCTCCAGTTGTTATTTTTCAACCTTCGCTTTTATCCTTCTGGCGCCTGCACCAACCGATTCTTGTTTTATAATCTTAAAACTTTTTAGCTCAGATGTCAACTTAACATGCGGACCCCTGCAAATCTCACACGAGAAAAAATCAGTTTTTGATTCTTTCGAATGAATCTTATAAACACTCACATTCTTTGGATATTTCTCTTTAAAAAATCCCAGACAGCCCATTTCTAGGGCTTGTTTATAAGCAGTTTCTTCTTTGTCAATTTGCAAATCCTGTCCAATTTTTTGATTAACAATCTTCTCAACTTTTTCAATCTCTTCCTCGGTAAGCGCCCTACCAAAACTGAAATCAAACCTTAATCTTTTCTCATTAATGTCTGAGCCCATTTGTTGAACCTTGTCTCCGAGAACGTCTCTTAGGGCTTTGTGTAAAAGATGAGTAGCTGTGTGTAGTTTAATTTCGTCATAATCGGGATTGGCTCTGATGCCGCCTTCTTTTTTCTCCTGAATTGTTTTTGAAACACTTTGATGCGTCTCCTTCGCCTTATTAAAACCTTTTTCGTCTAACTCAAGGCCTTTTTCTTTTAAAAGCTCCTTGGTAAGTTCGATTGGAAAGCCGCAACTCTCAAAGAGTCTAAAGGCATTTTCTCCTGAAAAGATTTTCTCGTCTCCTTGTTTTAAGAGCAGCTTTTCAAGCTCTTTTTCTCCTTGACGCAATACCTTCTTGAAATTGCTATTTTCTTTCTCAATAACTGCTAAAAGATTTTCTTCGCCTTTCTTAACTTCAGGCCAGAAGCCACCATATTCTTCTATAATTCTTTTTACCAAAACCACATACCAGTCTTCTTTGAGGCCAAGTTTTAGGGCCGAACGGATTGCTCTCCTTAAAACACGTCTCAGAATATAGCCTTCTTTTAGATTTGATGGCGCCAATCCTTCTGCAATAAGAAACACCGAACCGCGCATATGATCAGCAATGATTCGTTCTTCTTTTTGATTGGCTTCGTTTTGTTCATATTTTCCAGCACTTCTAATTTCTGTAATCAACGGCACAAAAAAATCAGTTTCAAAAACAGATTTCTTTTTGCCTAGCGCCATGGCCAATCTTTCAAGACCCATGCCCGTATCAATGCCCTTTTTCTCAAGAGGCACCAAGCTCCCTTTTCTGTCTTTATAGTACTGATTAAAAACAATATTCCAAACTTCAGAACCACCTAAATATATTTCAGTAGTTGGTCCACAAGGACCTTCGTCACCAGTTGGACCCCAAAAATTATCTTCTCTGCCGCACTTCTTTATCTGGCTTTCTTTAAGCCCCGCATTTAGCCAAATTTGATAAGATTGCTTATCGAAAGGTACGTCTTTGTCGCCTTCAAAAACCGTCACCTCAAAATCCTTCTTTTTGAATCCAAGGCTCTCAAAAAATTCTATTGAAAGAGCAATCGCTTCTTTTTTAAAATATGAACCATTAAAAGAAAAGTTTCCTAACATTTCTAGGAAAGTAAGATGGTCTTTATCTCCAACACTTTCAATATCAGAAGTTCTAAAACATTTTTGAATCGTCGTAACTTTTTGAGATCCTAATTCGTTATCAGCTTTTCTCTTCCCAGAGAAGTAGTCTTTGAACTGCTGCATACCGGCGGTCGTTAAAAGTACTGACGGATCGGTTACGTCAATCAAAGAAGAAGAAGGTAGTTTTTTATGTTCCTTCTTAACAAAAAAATCTAAGAATTTTTCTCTCAATTCTTTTTGGTTCATTTTTATTATCGCGATAAACCCTGAATCGTTGTGTCAATATTACTCATTTCTTGAGAAAGTCTTTGGATCGTCTTGTTTGTAAAATCTACGCTTTTTTCCATTTTATCAATTCTGCCGTTTAGCTCGTCTCTTCTTCTGACCAAATCACCTTCCTTGTCTTGAAGACTCTCTCTTAGCTCAGCAGCCTTAGCTTCGGCTCTCTGAACACTCTCTCTTAGTCTGGAAACTTCAGTTTCTGCTTCTTGGAGCTCTTCTCTTGGCTTGGAAACTTCAGTCTCTGCTCTTTGAAGGCCTTCTCTATCGCGGCCAAGATCGCTTTCTTCTCTAGAAAGATCTTCTCTTTGTTGCCTAAGTGGAGCTAGGTCTGTGTTTTCTATTCTTTCTCTCTCTGTATTCAATCTTGTGTATTCTGTACGCTTTTCTTCTTTTTCCCTATTTAAACCATCTATTTTACCTTGATTAGGATTGCCTTGTGATTGATCGCCAGCATCTACTGGCGGAGTTATTGATCCACCGAAAAATCCCATAGTTTTATATTAACAAATACATTTTTTAATCTTTTACTAAGTTTATCAAATACAGCCCAGATTTCAATCCTATTAAACAATAATCCCGCCTCCAATAAGCTCATCTTTGTCATAGAACACAATGCTCTGACCTGGCGTGATTGCTCTTTGGTCTTCTTTAAAAGTTACTATCAGTTTATCTTTGCCGCTTTGAACAACCTTACATTCCTGATCTGGCTGTCGATAGCGAATTTTAGTTTGGCAATCAAGTGGCAATTTTGGTTCTTTCCCAGAAACCCAGCTCAAGTCTCTTGCTACAAGCTCACTACCAAACAAAGCCTTGTTGCGTCTGCCCTTTGCAACGATAAGTTCGTTTTTTTTAAAATCTTTCCCTATAACAAAATAAGGAATGCCTCCGCCAATTTTTATTCCTCTCCTTTGGCCGATTGTATAAGTTTCAAGACCTTCGTGCTCGCCAATGATCTCGCCTTCGCTTGTTATAACTCTCCCTGGCTTTGATTTAATATTCTGTTTTAAAAATTCTTCAACGTTTACTTTGCCCATAAAACAAATTCCTTGAGAATCTGGCTTGTCTTTCACCGGCAAGTCTATTCTTCTGGCAATTTTACGAATCTCTGGTTTTTTATAGCCCCCTATAGGAAACAGACAATGCTTTAATTGTTTTTGCTCCAAAGTCCATAAAAAGTAAGACTGGTCTTTATTGCCATCAATACTTTTGAGTAACTTATACTCGCCATTTATCTCAATCACACGCACATAGTGTCCAGTTGCAACAAAACTAGCTCCCATTTTAAGGGCACGGTTGAGAAACATTTTAAATTTTATTTCTCTATTACACTCAATGTCAGGATTTGGAGTAATGCCAGCCTTATAGCCCGAAATAAAATAGTCAATCACTTTTTCTTTATATTCTTTGGTAAAGTCCCAGCTATAAAATGGTATTTCAAGAAGTGACGCTACTTGCCTAGCATCTTCTTCGTCTTTTTGCCAGCCGCAACCGATTGGATGCTCTTCGTCGTCCCAGCATTTCATAAAAACACCGACAACATCGTAATCTTTTTTTAAAAGATAAGCAGCTACGGCAGAGTCAACGCCCCCGGAAAGACCAACAAACACTAATTGTTTCTTTTTATTTGACATATTTATCAAATTATATGCTTTTACAGCATTTTTTCAATCTTTCCCTTCGATTGCCTCAGGATAAGCTTTTTTGCTCAAGGTCATTTTAATGGCTCATTCATGGATGAGAGCTACAAAAGCCCTGACAGAAGACGGAGCCATTAAAAAAGCAGCTCAGTCTAGGACGAGCCACTTAATTTGTCTAATATTGCTCACTTTTTCTTCTTCTTTTTCTCTTTCTTTATCTTTACGATTTCGTACAACGTTCCCAGGATAAAAACTGTTTGAAGCACTATAAAAACTGTATTTTGAATATAAATACTATAAGCGAGCAAACAGATGCCTGCACCAACATGAAAACGATCGCTTTTGAACTCGTTTCTACCCAAAATACCAGCAGTTGCTAAAAGAAGGCCAATCGCGGCAATGATTGTGAAAAATATTTCCATGAGTTTCGATTACTGATTATTGTCTCTATTTTACTAAAAAAGCCTCACTTAAGCGAGGCTTTTTTTTCTGAATAATTTTATCTAATAATCGAACTCTCTGGATAACTTGCAAACTCAGTCCAGTTAACTGGTGCAATCTTACTCCAATCATACCCGTGGCGATTAAATACATCCGCAGTTTCAATTCTTCTTTTTTTACTATTTTCTAGCAAATATATTTTCCAATCACCATTATATTTGATCAGCCTATTTTCCTCATACCAACCAAGTTCTTTCCAAGAAATATCAATAACATCTTCTAGCTTATTGCCATATGAGTAAAAAGTTTCCATGTTTGGAACTTTTCTTTTCATATTGCTCTGAGTGACATAATAGATATCGCTTGTTCCAGTTACTCTCATAAGTTTAGCCCTAGAATAACTATTAAGCTCCCATTGGCTAATCGTTCTGATATCGCTGTTACTAAAACCATAGTCATAGAAGATGCTTGTTGTTGGAATCCAGTGGTATTTGCCATCAACAATCTGATGCACCCTTGAACTGCCAGAAACCCTCATTAAGTCATCTTGTCTTTCTTCAAATACTTCAATTAATTTCTCCGTGCTGTTTCTTCTGTTAGATTTATCGATTACCGTCATGGCAACCTTAAATTTGCCAGCATATTTGTAAGTATAGCGTGGGTTTCGTTCGTTTGAGGTACCTCCGTCGCCAAACGTCCAATACCACCTTGAAAGATTACTGTTGCCATCTGGGTCGGTTGACGCATCTGTGAAGACAACTTCCTCGTTGACTCTTGGCCAAGCAGTTCTTATAAAGAATCTTGCCACAGGATCATTGTCATCATAATCGTCGTCATCATCGCCATCGTCTTCTTCGTCCCTAATCGTCACTCTCAGGCTCTTGTCATCAAGTGAGGCACCGCCGTCTTCTTTGAGCTCAAGCTTAATATCGTATGAGTCCTCTCTAGAATACTCATGAGAAATCATAGTGGGCCCGCAAACGATATCAATTGATTCAGTGCCGCCATCACCCCAATTCACTTGCGCCTTATAGTCTGTTTCACTTTCACATTCAATTTCATAGTCTAGGTAAACTTTTTCTCCTAGCTCCCTTGAAGATTCAGCGCTAAATTGAAAGGTTTTGGTTTCTGGTTGCCATTCATCTTCAACTTGTATATCAAGCTTAAATTCTTTTTCTCTATTGCTCTTATCAGTTAATGTAAGCTTAGGATAATATCGTCCAGGAGAATCGTATCTATAGGTCCTGCCATAAGTGCTTCCCTTGTAAAGGCTGAATTTATAGATCTCGCCGTCTCCATAATCAATCTCAGCCTCAATCAGGTTGTCTTGTTTATCTCCCCCTCGGATAATAAACTCAACATCCTCACCCACATAAAAACCCTTCTTTGCATCAGCAGAAAAATTGTTAACATATGGATCTTGATCGATTAGGGCGCCTGCCCAAAAAGGAACGGCCAAAATAAAAACGAACAAAGAAAAAAGCGCGCTAAATGTGCCTCGTCTTGAAAGTCTTGATTTTTTAAAAATATTTTTCATAAAGATAAGCTTAAAATTTGAAGTTTTTTCACATTTTAATCCTAATTACATCCTACCCCCTCAAACGATTGTGTCAATCCTTTCTTATGATCAAGACATTCAATACGGGCCGGGTTATTTAAAATACAGCAACACATTAATGCATTGCTGCTGACCTGTGCGCGACAACCCCGAGCTACAAGAAAAGTATGATCAAAGTGCCAATAATTATGCGATAGATAACAAAAGGTAGAAAGTTTTTGCGAGTAGCAATATAATTTAATAGTTTGATCGCCAAAAGACCAGAAATAAATGCGAATATAAATCCAACAATTAAATCATACTGATTACTCATTGGGCTTATGCTTATTCTGGCCCACGGAACCATGTGCGGAGCATATAGCCACTCAATACCCTTTAGAAGTGCAGCACCCAAGATTAGTGGTGCCGACATCATGAAAGAGAACTTTACGGCTGCTTTTCGCGACATGCCTGCAAATAGTCCACCCGTGATTGATAGCCCCGAGCGAGAACCTCCTGGGATAAGGGCAATTGCTTGAAAAAGTCCTGTAATAATTGCATGTTTCGGTTTTATTTTATTTACTTCAGTTGTGTGCTCTCTTTTTCTTGTATAAATATCAGCTACCCACAAAACTAATGCCCAGAATATAAGGTTAGCGCCCACAAGCCATGGCAAGCGAAGCTTCTCACCAATTAAGTCACCAAAGCACAGACCGAAAATAAGAGCAGGCAAAATGCCAATCAAAATTAACAATAATAATTTTCTATCAGAGCTGTATTGCTTATTTTTTATAAATACAATTCCTTTTAGAATGCCCAACCAGTCTTTCCAAAATAAAATTAGGATCGCCAAAAGCGTCCCTAAGTGAAGAAACAGATCAAAGGCAAGCCCTTGATCTGGCCAACCAAATAGTTTTGGCAAGACAATCAAGTGACCTGAGGAAGATATTGGTAAAAATTCTGTCAGGCCCTGAACGAGGCCCAGGACAATTGGCCTAAGAATTGATTCAAGAATTCCCATTACTCAATAGGGCATTCACCCCTAAAGTACGCCCATTCCTCACACTCAAAATCGTCAAAGACACACATCGCCCCTGTCCCTTCTTCAGCGCCTTGTCCTGAGCCTGTCGAAGGATCAAACGACTCAAGTGTTCCACCTTGGTCTTCACAGTAAACAGCTGCAGGGTTGGCTAGGCTAACGACTTCATCTTCCTTTTCGTCAATAGCCTTAACCTTGATCTGTCTCCCGCCATAATCAACAACATCGTCAAAAAGCTGGCCTTCTGCTTCTACTGTTTTGCCAGTATCTCGATAGCCTTCTATGGCCCTAGCGACAGAAACCCTAGAAGTAACCGCTTCAATGCCATATTCTCTGCCATCTGAGGCAACAAAATAATCATCGAATTGTGAACCTTCTGGAGTTGAATAAATCTTGCCTTCGTAAATTTTTACAATTTTTTCAGGTGGATCGGGAATAGCCTCTTCCTCTCCCATACGAATATTTACAAAACCGCTCTGCGCCAACAAAATTCCGGAAGTTATTAAAACAATAAAAACAATAACTATGAATAGCGGTTTGTTTTTTAAAATATCCATGTTTTTTAAAGATTAGCTTTCTTGCCGTCTGGCAATTTTCGCCACTCTAAATAAGAATAAATAGCTAAATAAATAATGCCTCCAAAAATAGAAGCCATTATTACGATAAACGATGTCTCTCCCCCTATCATGCCAGACAAGACGACCAAGACACCCATGCCCATAAACACCTTGCCTCCCAGCTCATGAGTTTTTTTCCATACTTCGTCAGATGCCAAAGTCCAGGGAAGTCTGATTCCAATAAAGAAGTTGCGTTTCATTTTTGGCATAAGACTGCCAATAAAAATAAACAGTGCACCAACTCCAAGAATAACAATCTTATCGATTGGAAGTTTATTTTTAGAAAGCGCTGCAGTAATTGTCAGACCGTGAATGCCTGCCATGAAAATAACCATTGCTATTTTCAAATAGAAATATTGATTATAAAATTTCTCAATATTCTTTTTAAATGGTCCGATAAAGACAATAAAGCTCAAGAGCAAATACATGCCCAAATAAATAAGGGGCATATAGTATGCTACAAAGGCTCTGGAAGACCAACCATCAATTTCGCCTTGTAAATTCCAGTGAGTTCCTACTTGTTCAGGAAGTTGACCATAAAAAAACATTCCAACAATAAAAAGGACCAAAATTATTAAAACCGCCCAAATCTCTTTTTTTAAATTAAATAATTTCATATTTTAAATGGTTTATTGTTAAAAACATATCCTGACCTAATTTTACCAAAAAACATCCTCTATTAAAGTGGATAACACCTTAGTAAAATACCAGAAAAACAGGCCGCTGGTAGCGACCTGTTTCTTTTCCCTGATATTTGAAGTTTATGTTAGCGAGTAACTGAAATTATTTGAGTGAGCTCAGCTGATGGTGCTGTTACTGTGATTCTGTTTTCTGCAGTCAGTTGAATCGTATAAGCTGCGTCGTAGGTTGTGCAGTCTGTATATGAACCGTCTGATGGATCAAATGGCATTTCTGCAACATATGTTGGAACTAAGCATGAACAAACATCGTAGTCACCAACCGCACTACTAAGATTCGTCACTGTCGCTGGCACTGCACCAGCTGCACAAGTGAAGCTGCCATTCTCTGCGATATTTTGAGTAACCGCATTAAGTACAGTATTTACGTTTGCGCTCCTCGTCGCGTTCCTGGCTTGTGCTAATTGTCTGGCCGGATTAACAGCGACAATAACAATAGCTGCCAAGATGGCAATGATGCCAATAACGATAAGAAGTTCGATAAGGGTAAAACCTGATCTCTTCATAATTGTGACAGGTAAGGTTGCGAATAGAGCCAAGATATTGAATATTATTTAAATATATCAGGGAAATCTTGTGAACTATTCTTCTCCTCCTGAAAATAACGCTTAATTAAACTTGAGCAAATTAAATTGAAAACAATTCAAGGCGCAGCGTCGCCTCTAAATTTTAATAGATTGACTCCTGTGTCACGTGGCTTAGCGCCTAACCCACGCAAAGCAAGCCCAATAACTGTTGCAAACAATATCGGTGCCTCTTTATTGAATATTTTACCATTAACAGAACTTGTTGCAACACCATTAGTTTTCCACGGATCTATTCTGCATACTTTCCTCTTCGATCTCTCCTCTAGACACTTATCCATTCCTGCCATGAGACTAGAACCTCCGCAAGTAATAATTTCTTCTATTTTCTTGCTCGTATTTTTTTCATAGTAATCAATCTGTCGCTTTATTTCATCAATAATAACAGGGCAGAATGACTCTATGATTGGCTTAATCTTATTCTCTTTTCTATTACCCTCAAGACCCATTGCTAGTTTCAGTCTGTCAGCTTCCTCAAAAGAAAGCTTGAGATTCTGGGCAACCACTTTTGTTAGTTGATCTCCTCCAAAGTCTACCAGAGCACTTGAGACTATCTCGCCGTTCCTTGAAATGCTTAAATTCGTTGTTCTGGCTCCCATATCAAAAATAAGAACGCTGCTTTTTTTTTCTTTCATGAAAGCTCTTGCTAAGCTCGCCGACTCTACCTCAAAAACAACAGGCTCAAGTCCTATCTTTTCAAGAACCCCACTGTAAGCATCTATTACTTCTTTTGGCGAAGAAACATATAAATATTCACTCTGTCCATCCTTTTGTTTTCCTAAAAACCTATAATCAAAACTAAGACTACTTGGTTCAAAAGGAACAGTTTCAGCCGCCCTACTTTTTATTACCTCCAAAATTTCTTTTTCTGAAAAATTGCTGTCTATAGTATATGTATCCATAAAAACCCTAGAATCAGGAATTGCTAGAAATATTCTCTTGCTTTGTGGGCTTTTGGGGTTAGCATCCTCTATCGCTTGCTTAATTGCCTCTGCTAGTTTTGTCTGATCAAGAATGTTTCCATTCTCAATCACTCCCTCTCCAATAATGCTGTAACCAAAACTTTCAATCTCCATTTCTCCCCCAGTTTTCTTCTTAAGAGAAAGTAGTTTAATTGATCTATCCGATATATCAAGGCCAATACCCGATTTTTGTGATTTAAAAAAATTTATCATACTAAAGATTGCAGCCAAGAAACTTGCTTTCTTAGGATTGCAGTCAAGAAACTTAATTTCTTATCCACAGCCAAGAAACTTGTTTTCTTATTCGAAGCTCGCTACTTCTACCCAACTTTCAATAATTATTTGTGGCGTTGTGGTCGTTATTGTAATTATACTTCTTTTTGTGTGATCTGACACCTCTCCATAGACTTTTATAACTTTTTCTCCCCCAGCCCCAGTTGTAAGCGGCATTATTCCACATATTCCTTCATCAAACGTCAATATTTCATTTCCGGCATAATCACTATTTTCCCATAACTTTTGAAGTGCATCTTCGGCACAAGCCTGAGAAAGAAAATAGCTTCTTTCAGAATTTTTTGTATTGAGGATTAATTTACTTCCCGTTCTTACGCTTAAACCAACCGTCAAAAGAGCCACTACGATTGCTGCGCCAAGAAGAGTGACTCCGACCAGGGCTATATAGCCATTTTGATTTTTTTGATAATTCATTAACGCGTTGACACGGTTAGTTGGAATGACGTGCTGATCTGTCCTTTAAGAGAATAGAGGGTTGTATTGATGCTTACGCTATCGCCTCCAGTAGCACCCGTTAATCTTGTAAAAATAAGTTCACTAACACCGGCACCGTCACTAGTGAGGTCCAGTCCCGATCCCAGTCCTTGGGCCAGATAAATGCTGTTGCCGTCTAAATAAAATCTTGTTGGATTGATAGCGGCCTCGCCCATGATAAGTGACAATTCAGAAGAAGTGCTTACGGGCAAAAAGATTGAGTCCGCCAGTCTAATAGACTGAGAAATTTTTGAAAAAATAAAATTAGCATTTTCTGTGATTTCTCCTTGAGCCAGGACTCTTTGCTTACTTTCAAACACACTAAAACCAAGATGAGTAATTACTAGAAGTAGAATACTGCTTATCGCTACATAAATAATTGCTTCAATTAGAGTAAATCCGGAAAGATGATTATTGGTTTGCGATTCTTTCGTCAAGGTTTTTGAGTGTAATGAAAAGTTTTTCATTTAAAATTTTTTATTCTTCCGTCAAGCTTTGCTTAATTTTTCGAGCATGCGAGAAACCAAGGTTCTTGAGCGGAGCGAAAGGTCCTTATTCATCCGTCAAAAATCAAAGATTTCTATTCTTCCGTCAAAAATCGAAGATTTTTATTCAATTTTTAATAATCGAACAAATTAATCAATATAGAGCGTACCCGCGTCTGTCTCTCCTTGGACATCGGCATATTCCACCCAATACTTCAGTTCACTTTTTTTATTAGGAGCTTTAAATGAGATAACTAAGGATTTCTCTGTCCTTATGGTCTCAGCAATGCCAAGGCCCTCGACATAGAAATAGTAGTCTTTGTCAGAACTTGATACTCTTAAAATAACTGGATTTTCCTTTTCGGTTTTCACGAGAAACAAAGAAAAGCTTCCTTCAGAAATATTTATATTTACTATATCCTCTTCGCTAGGAGGTAGTGCTGGTTCGTCAGGAACCTTGATAGAGCTGCCCGCCAAAGGAGTGTCTCCTTCAAATAGTCCCGAGTCTGTTACGGGAAAGCTCATATTTTCATATTTCTCACTATATTCTTCTTCTGGTAAATCTGGCTTCGAAAATTTGGTTATTATTTCTCCGGGTATTTTTCCGGGTTTGTATTCTGGTGTTGTGATTTGTTTTTTTACACCCTTATCGTCGACAGACTGATTGGCAAAAACCATACCAATAACAATTATTCCGCCGATCAAAACAACTCCTAGTCCAATCCAGATAAGTTTAAATGAGTTAATTGTTTTCATTTTTATTATTACCAAGCTCAAAAGGATGCTCCAGACACCTATTTATTTAAGCTAACTATAGAAAGTCCCCCATCAATATTCTCAACAGCCACATAAGCATAATCTCCATCAGAGACAACACCATTTCCCTCACCATCAACATCATAACTTTGCAAAAACTCCGGATCATACATTGAGGTAACATCTATCTCTTTCAACCCACCCTCCATGTCCTCACAAGCCACATAAGCCTTATCATTATAATAAAAAGCACCATTACAAGATGATCCCACGTCAATCGCCGTAAGCGGCGAAATATAACTTCCCCATAAATAATACGTCTGAAATCCACTATTATCCACATCAATTGCAATAACTGCGTATGCATAATTCCCCGCATCAATCACGTCAAATCCTCGGCCTGCATTAACTGCCACATAAACTCGCCCATTCACTGCTTTTACGTCATACACTTCACCTGACCCAAACTGATAAGATCTATAATAATAGGGAGTCTCCGGGTTGGAAATATTGTATATCACCAGCCCTTCATTTGATTTATTTTGCCCAATATATACATAGCCACCATAAACATAGACTGCCATTGGCTGGGCTGAAAGATTAACTGAAGCAACTTCCTCTGGGCTTTCGGGGTCGGAAACATCAATCACCTTCATTCTGTTCGTGTCTAAAATAATATATGCATAGTTCCCCTCAACCCAAACATCGCGACCCTTGCCGTTCAGGTCAAGAGTATAAATAATTTGTGAACTTTCTGGAACAGATATGTCAACGATCACCAAACTTTTATGGCTATCATCAACAGCCAAGTAGGCGTAGTTTCCGGAAACATGGACGCCTCTTGCGCTATCACCCAAATCAATATTGTCTGGAACTTCCTCGCTAAATCTTTGCCAATTCGTCAGTTGAGTCCTCAGTTCGACTTCTTTCTCTATGCCAGAAGCGTTAAACCATCTTACTAGTGAGGTAATCTCTTTTTTGTCTTCATTAACATCGACTATGGTGATATTTCTCCTATACCTTCCTTCTAAAACATCACTTGTGCCTTCAAATAACCATTCTCCAGTTGCCGTTGAAAAACCATGATCTCCTTGAGTAAGAAATTCCCAATCATTGTCTCTGATAACTCTTGCCACCTCGAGTCCTTCTTGAGCATATAGAGTCGCTTTTTGAACATCCGTATTTATCTTTCCAACATCTTCTCCAGAAAAAAGAAGCATTGCACTTGAAGAAACGAATAAAACAAAAATAGCAGCAGCCACAATAATTTCTACAATTGAAAAACCTGCTCGCCCCAAAGGGTTTCGATGTAATCGGAAGCTCTTCTTTTTCATTATGGATTGGCCAAAGAAACACCCATCTCTAGAGAAATGGCCCCATGTTGATTAATAGTAATAATATTCGTTCTGTCTATGCTTTCGAGGCGGATTTCTCCTGTATCGCTTGGAAGACCTGTTAAGCAATAAAACACGACCTCAGAAAGACCACTTATGATTATTTGATCAGAAAATTCGATAACCCAGTCGTACGCAACCTCTCTTGTGGAGTATCCTGATCCCTTGAAAAGCGTGATTGTTCCTTGTTCTAAATAAAGACCGAAATCGCTGTCATCTCGTTGGCTTGTAGCTTGTGATTGAGCAAGCCTAAGGTTGGTTAAAATATCTCTTGACGTCCCGTCAAGTCTCTCTATTCTAAAAAAGCGCAGCCCATAAGGCACCGCAAAACTCAGAACAACTATAAACAGAGCTATTACTAGAGAAAGCTCTATAATTGTAAACCCGTTATCATTTTTATTTTTTGAACAGAGCATTAGCCCGCT
>Ga0222658_1001008_pt1 | contig 13272 bp, 10 predicted proteins | sample AntAcemetagen476_FD_179830 | JGI IMG/M metagenome (GOLD analysis project Ga0222658, IMG submission 179830) | Saline water microbial communities from Ace Lake, Antarctica - #476 | ecosystem: Environmental > Aquatic > Non-marine Saline and Alkaline > Saline | place: Antarctica: Ace Lake... | reverse complement strand
AGAGAGAAGCTTTTGTTCAATTAAATGATGAGTCGGTATCTGATATTACAACTGTTTATATAAGAGCGAATGGCTTTTGTCCTAATTGTAATTGTCTTCCAGATCCTGAATGTCTCACAGCATCAGTATTAGGACCTACTCCAATTAATTGTTCTCATCTTGGATTAACGATATGTTCTCTGCCGGGTGGTAGTATTTTCTTAAGGGGAACAACTACTTTGTTTGTAAATGGAGAACCTTTAGAATTAAGAGGAGGAGGAGATATGTATGATGGTATTCCTCCTTGTCCCATTTGCTTTAGAGAGCCATTACTTATAAGAACAATTTGGACTAAAATTGATGGAATAGAAAATGAAGAAGTTGAATTAAGTTATTTAAATTATGATTCAGTTGTTGATGTTAGAGTAGAGGTTTCTTTTGCAGGAGAATCAGTTCCTGAAGGCACTCCCGTTTATATTAATATAGAGAGTTTCGGAGGTGTAATTGGAGAGGCAAAGCTATTTCAAGCATCATCTAATGTCGTTTTTACAGAAATAGGGGAGGATGGGCGTAGTTATGCAGATATCAGAATTTTTGCTAATAGATTTACTGCGGAAAGAATTGAAGAAAAGCTTGAAATTTATACAATTTATGATAAACTTGATAAGGTAGAAAGAAAGCAAAGCGTTTTCTATCAATTAGCAACAATACCTCGAGAAGAGGGGGAGATAACTTCTTCATCTTCGGGAGAAATAGCAGCTATAGAAAATTCAGTTTATTCTAGAACTGCTGAAAGATATAATATTGTTACAAATCAATGGGATACTGTTTCGAGCATGGAAAATGCTAGGGGAGATTCTTTTGTCGGAACAGTTGATAATAAAATATATGTTATGGGAGGGATGAGAAGTAATTCAAAAGATATAAGATCTATTTCTTCTGTAAATGAAAGATATAATATGTCTTTAGATGTATGGCATACGTTAGAACCTATGCCAACTCCTAGATATGGAGGAATGACGGTTGTATCTGGAGATAATATATATACTATTGGAGGAATTAAGGTCGGTCCTGATAATAATTTTGAGGTAAGTAGAGATGTTGAAGTATATAATGTTTTAACTGATATTTGGTTAACGTTACCTAGTATGCCTGAAAATTATGGAATAGCTTTTGGCACTGCACAGTATATAGAAGTTTCTGACGGAAGCAATATAGATGATTATATCTATATTTTATGTGGAATTAATTCTATTTATACATATTCTGATAGGGTGCAAATTAATACATATAATGATATGGTTTTACGTTATTCTATAACAGGGGAAGAATGGGAATTTTCTAAGGTATCTCCGAATGACGAGGGGTTAATTAAATATCAAAGAGAATCTCCTTTATCAATTATTAGAGATAATGAAGAAATAATTATTTTTAATGGTGCTTGGCCATATAGTAAAGAATTATTCATTTATCCTCTATCTGAAGTTATTTCTGTAAGTTTGAATGTAAAAATGGAAGAGTATATAGAATTGAATGATGCAACAAAATATTTTGATAATCTTCCTGTTTCAAAATATTATTCTGGAATTGTTGAATATACTGTTAGTGCTCTAGATCCTTCAATAGAGAATAGAGAATATTTTGTTATGGGAGGTAAGTTAGACGAAAAGGTAGGTAATGAAATAAGTCCTATTCCTTTGGATATTGTAGAGACTATAGATGTTAATACAGATGTTTTTTCTTATGAGAATAGCCTTGATGTGTATGATAATCCAAGTAAGCCAATGCTTGTCTCGATGCTAACGGCAAAATATGGGCATGGACTGGCATTTGGTTATGGTGTAGATGGATCAACAGAATCTCCTTTTGTATATGTTTTAGGAGGCTATATAAGCGGTTTGGAAGAAAATTCTGTTATTATAAATTGGGAAAATTTGATAAATTCAGAAACAGGTTTACAAAAAGAAGTTAGATGTAGATTGGATGGAAGGCAATCAGTAACATTGCCAATTAGTATAAAACACAATGGAAGATATATAGATGAAGATGTAAATATTATAGTAAGAGGTTTCTTGAAGTTTGATGAATCTAGAGAAGAGGCACCTGGTTCGGAAACCGAAAATTATCTAACAAATAAAACTGTGGTCTATCCTGTTTTATTTACAACAGATGAAATTGTTGTTAGAAATGGTCGAGCAACATTGACTCTTTTACCGAGATCTGAAGATATAATGCAGGATACAGAATCAGTTCAAAGAAGGGCAGAAAATTATTCTTTGATTACAGATGAAGAAGTTGAAGAAGGTTTTATAAGAGAAGATGAGGCTATCTCAGAAAGATATTCAGAAGATGTAACTGTTATTCAAATAGAAACGGGAGAAATCAGAGAGCCATATAAAATTTCTGTTGAGGTTACGATAGTTGATAAAGTCCTTCAAGGGCAAACAGTAGATAGAGGAGTGGTGAGTCCAGAAACAACTTATGACGATATAGGTTCTCGAGATATCACTCAACAGGCAAGTAATCTTATTGTTGATTATTATAGTGATATAGATTGGATTCCATCTATTGATTCTTTACTTGAATCTAATAATGGAAATATATCAGATGCGATAAAAGAATTAAGAGATTTAAAGAATTCTGTGGCTTTTGGTGCATCTACAATTTATGATGCTATTGTTACTGGGGCGGATATGCTTTCAGATAACACAATTGATGAAAAAAGAAAATTAATATATCTTTTGACAGATAATGATGCTAATTTATCTATAAATTCAGTTGATGATGCTATTCGTCATGTTAATGAAATAGATGGAGATAAAAAAGTACCTCTTATCTCTGGTAATCTAGCTATAGTAAAACCGATCACTTTGTCTGTTAGGGCTAACATTAGCGATACAGAGAGCTTAAATAAGATGGCTTTTTGGACAGGAGGTCAAAGTATTACATTAGTAAGCGAAGATTATTTAGATGATGTAGTGACAACTTTTTATTCAGAAGCAGTTGGAGCTTTGGGTTATGGAACATTTGAATTTACTGCTGATTTAGGAGAGTTGGTTTCTTTAGAAAGTATAATAGCTACTTTTGATATTCCCGATAGTAGATCAAATGGTACTTGGACTGTTTCTTTTAGCGATGATGGTTATAAATTTATACCAATGAATAAGACATATTCTTCAGATGGTTCTTCAGTTCCGTTTACAGATAAATATGTTAGGTATATCAAATTCAATGTTATTCTGTTGACAGGATTTAGTGAGTTGCCTGTTGACGAATATAATTATGTTGTTCCTCCTGCTCTAATTTCTATAGAAATAACATATAATCGATCAAAGAAAGTTTATCTTTACTTAAATTCTAAAGATCAAAATACTGCTCCTTCTCAAATGACAGTATCAGTTAATGCTAATGATATTGATTCAGATCAAATAAAGGCAGGGTTATCTAAATCAGATTCTCATAATTGGCAAGATTTTCAGAGTGTTTCTCAACCTTCTGTAGATCAGAATGGGAAAATATTTGTGCCAATAAGATTTAGAGATGATGTTAATGCAGTCGAAAAAGAACCATTAATTAAAATAGATAGATTTGCTTTAAGAGCTTTTTATGGATCTTGGGATCTTGATTCATCAGTAGTGGTTTACAAAAATGATGAAATTTTATCTAGTAGTAAATATAAATTATATCCAAGAGAAGGTTTGGTAATATTGTCTTCTGTCTTACCATCTACCTATACGGAGAAAGATTATACAATAAGTATTCTTAATGCTAATAGATATAAATTAGGTTTAGAAATTGTTAATAAGTCTTCAACAGATCAACTTGAGATTTATGGAATAGGTTATTTATATACAACAAGTGATAAATTAGTACCTCCAATATCTAAAGAGCCACCTGAAGCTCAAGATGTTGTGCTTACCCCTGATATAGCTAATTTATATAATCCAATAGAGATTGCTTATACTTATTTTGATATTAATTATGATATAGAAGATATAGGTAAGAGGCAAATACGTTGGTATATAAATGAAACTTATATAGAGTATCTTAATGATCTTACAAAATGGAATGATATCAGTAATGTTGAAGATCCTCTTTATTCTCATGCTTTTTCTTTTACTTCATCTGATTTAAATGCAGGAGAAACTATTCTTGATAGAGCAAGATTAAATAGAGAATCAATATTGAAAGTTGGAGATACAGTAAGGTGCACTGTAAGAGTAAGTGATGGAGACCTTTATAGCTCTTTAACAGATTCTAATATTATTAGAGTTTTAGAGTCTCAGCCGGTTGCTACTCAAGTAACCGTAGTTGGGATAAATTATGATAATTCAGAAACTAGTAGACTTTCTGCTGGTATAACTGCAAAAGTTAAATTTGATTTTTATTCGGATACAGGAGTTAATAATTCGGAAATAATATGGTGGGTAAATGGAGAGATATTTAAGAGAGGTAGATTGGGAGAACTTAATGAAGCGGAAATTCCTTATGAGACCATTGTTCCTGGGGAACTGGGGCTGGAAACCACTCAAAATTTAGGTTTAAAAATGGGTAATGAGGTGTATGTGCAGGTAGCACCACAATCAACGACAGTGGGAGATATAGTAACGAGTGAAATAAAAGTTGTTAATAATACTTTGCCAACAGCTAACAATGTAATTATTAATCCTACCCAGGTAAATAAAAATCAGGACCTAGTTTTAACTTGGGATTTTTATGATTTTGAGATGCAGGCTTTAACTGATAACGATAGCAGTTTTCAGTCCAATAAGACCTCAGTGAAATGGTATAGAAAGTCACCAGGTTCAATAGAATGGGTACTCGTTCATGATAGTTCTGATTCTTTACTGGAGGATTTTGTGTTGCCAGGATATGAAAATAAAATTAATAATTCTAAAAGCAGAGATCAGCAAGGGGTTTCAATTTTAAGTTCAACGGCTACTAGAGTCGGCGAAATGTGGCGTTGCGAAATAATTCCGAACGACAGTATTGATGATGGGCCTACTCAAAGTAGCTTAATCGTTACCATCACTAGTGCAAGCAATTAATTATTATCTATTTTTATTTTTAATTCTTTAATAGATTTTTCTTTATCTTCATCATATTTTATTCTATGAAGAATAATATTATTTTCTTTACAAAATTCTTTATCTAATTTATCTTTTATTTGTGTATTTTTAAATATTTTTTGTGCCTTTTCTATATTCATGCCTCCAAATTGAACTGGCTTAAAATGTTGTTCTCCATCATATTCAACCATTATTTTTATATTTTGTTTTTCTATCCAAAAATCACAATATCTTCTATGATTATATTTTTTATACCTATCCCATATTTTCTTATTATATTTTATATTCCAATTTTTAAAATGTTTTAATAAAATGTTTTTTACTTTAGCTTCATTTTTTTTAAAACAATAGGGGCATCCTTTGCCCCTCGACCTGCTTTTTATAGTTGTTTCCCATTTGTGTAATTTATTTGTAGAACATATCCACCAAGCTTTTTTGTTGGTTCCTGGAGTTACATTTTTAGGAGTTATTTTTTTATTTTTAATAGAATCCCATTCTTTTGCTATTTTGGGGAATTTAGTTGATAGACAATTGTTTTTATAAACTTTTTGATTACAACAATAAGGGCAATTTCTATTTAATGTTGTTCTGTTAGAAATTACAGATTTCCATTCATGTTTTTTAGAACATTTCCACCAAGCTTTTTTATTACTTTTTGGCATTATATTTTTAGGAGTTATTTTCCCATTTTTGGTAGAATGCCACTCTCTAGATAATTCAGGATAAAGAGTTTCTAGACAATTTTCTTTACAAACTTTTTGCCTTGCACAGCAGGGACAACCTGTTTTATTTTTATTTGTTCTATTGTATATTACGGATTTCCACTCGTGTTTTTTTTCACAAATCCACCAAACTTTTCTACCGCTTCTTGATGTTACATCTTTAGGAGTTAATTTCCCATTTTTAGTAGGATGCCACTTCTTAGCTATTTCAGGGAATTTAGTAGCTAAACAATTATCAATGCAGACTTTTTTATAAGTGCTAGAGCAGTAGGGGCAATTGGTTTTTCTTTTTGTTCTATGATATATAGTAGCTTTCCATTCATGCTTTTTGTTACACTTCCACCAAGCCTTCTTTCCGCTACCACAGGTTAATTTCCTAGGATCTAGTTCTAATTCTTTATTCTTTTCCCAGTCCCATTCTTTCATCAATTCTTTATAAGTTTGATAAATTGTTTTTTTATTTTTCAATGTTGTTTTCTTTTTCATTAAAATATTCCTTATATACACTTGCCACAATAAGATCATTATAAGTTATATTAATCTTTTCCTTATAAGATCTTTCTCTAGCAATATTTTTTAATTTTTCTATTCTTTTTCTATCTATTCTAATGACTACATTAACATTATCTTTTTTCATAGTTTTCTCCAAAAATTAATTAATTATTTAACTATATAATTAATCGACATATTTTGGATTTTTACATGATTTTTATCTCCTTTAATTCATCTATCCATATAGCAACATAATCTCCATTAAACCAAAATATAAAATCCTTATCAGGTATTCCTATAGGAGCATCTGAATAATTATTAAAAAATGTAGCAGCTATTTTTAGAGACTTATCATAAGCAGTATCTCTATTGTTTGCTTCTAAAAAGATTTCATGAGATCCTTCATATCCAATACAGTCCCTTTTCTCATTTAATTTTAATCTAAAAATCTTCATAATGTTTCTCCTTTATAGAATTATAGAATTATATGATTATCTACTTATATAATTCTATAATCACATAAGAACTCCTTCTTTTATTTTAAAAAATTAAAGAAATTTTTATATTTTGCCGATAAAAAGATAAGAAAGATAAATTATTATATTTAATAAGAAAGGTTTTAAAATGACAAAATGTATAATTTGTGGTAAAGAAATTGATTCAACTCGTCTTCATGACGCTAATCTTGCAAAGGATTTATATCCAGAAGTAACAACAAAAAATGATGAGGAATATATAAAAGATCAAAAAATGCTGAGAAAAGATGGATCTGATGAATTACAAAACGAAGAAGATCCCATACTTGTTGGGGACAAGTGGTATCATCGGGGGTGTTTTCAAAAACAAATTGATGACAATGCTCGAACTGAAAGAGAATTAAGTCGATAATATAAATATGAAGAGAATAGTTAAATATTTACCTCCATCATATATAGATAAAAATGAGGCATATTATGATGAAAATGGAGATTTATGTGGTATGACAATGTTAAGAAATATAAAATCAGACGGTATATCATGGAGAGATTTTAAAGAAAAATATGTTAATTCTTCTCTTGTTAATTTAAGATGGAAATCTCAAAATATTCCTCAAAATTCTCCTTTAACTAAAAAAAATAGATATAAACCAATTCCTGTAGATTTAACAATTAAAACTAAATCTTATGTAGATGAAATAGAGCAGGAAATTAATGTAGATATTTATTTTCAAACCTTTTGTATAATAGATAACGACATAAATGATATTTGCGAATCAGATATGCCTATTGTTTGGCTGTCAGCTTCATATTGTTTTTATGAAGAGCCAATAAACGTTTGGGATTTATGGGCAAATCCAAGATCTGGAATAATAGATATATAACTATCTTTTTTCTTTTCTAGTGTTTTATTTATGTGTATAATATTTTAGATGAAATTTGATGTTGTTATAATGAATCCTCCTTATCAGGGTAGCAATGATATAAAAAGAACAGGAGATAAATATCAAGGTTCTTCTGATGCAAGAAGTAATCTCTTATGGCTAGGATTTGTAAATAAGGGGATAGAATTGTGTAAAGATGGGGGCTTTTGTGCTTTTATTCATCCTCCAAAATGGCGAAAACCTGAAGATCTGATGTGGGACATAATAACCGCAAACCAGGTTAATTATCTTGAGATTCATAATAAGAAAGATGGAAAAGATATTTTTGGAGCAACAACTCGTTTTGATTGGTATGTTCTTCAAAAAGTTTCACCTTACAAAAAAACAATTATTAAAGATGAACTAGGAAATATTTTTGAGCAAGATTTAAAACAATTATCTTTCATTCCTAATTATAATTTATTAGATATTATAAAGATCATGGCATTAAAAGGAGAACCTTCTCTTGACGTTATGCATTCTGCAGCATACCATCAGTGCTCTAAAAGAACGAGACCTGTTATCGATGATAAATTTATACATCCGTGTATACATGGTATCAGAGATAATAATGATGTAGTAATTTGGTATTCTAATAGTTGTAAGCATGGTCATTTCGGGATAAGTAAGGTTATTTTAAATGATGGAGAAAATGTTTACCCTATAATAGATATGGATGGTAAATATGGAATGACAGAACATGTATTTGCTATTAAAGTTGAATCTCAAGAAGAGGCAGAAAATATTAAAAAAGCCATTGAATCAGATGGTTTTAAAGAGATTATCAAAGCTACAAAATGGTCTTCTTATAGTACTGATTATAGAATGTTTAAGTATTTTAAGAAAGATTTTTGGAAATATTTTGTATGATGAATAAAAAATTTGATGTTGTCATAGGGAATCCTCCATATAATTCTCCAAAAATAAAAGACTATAAGGGAAGAGGAGGACGGAATATTGTATGGGAGGATTTTGTAAGATTAGCAATTGTGTTAGTAAAGGAAGATGGGTATGTATCTCTTATTCATCCTCCTGGATGGAGAAAACCAAAAAATGAGATATGGAGTTTATTAACTGAATTTGATATTAAGTTTATAAGATTTTTTAATGAGGCTGCTGGTTTTAAATATTTTAAGAGCCAAACAAGATTTGATTATTATCTATTGCAGAAAAAGTCTTATTGTAATAAGACTATAGTAGTTGATGAAAAAGGAATGTCTCATTCTATAGATATAAAGAAGTGGCCTTGGTTGCCTAGTGGTGAGTTTAATCTTATATATTCTATACTTGCTGTAGAAGATGAAAAGAAATGCAATATCTTATATTCTCGAGCTGCTTATGGGAGAGATAAAGAATGGATGTCGGAAATAGAAGATGAAAGATACTTCATTCCTTGTATTCACTCTATACGGAAGAATAAAGTAAGGTATATGTATTGTAGTAAAGATAACGGATTTTTGAATATTCCTAAAGTGATTATTTCGGAGAATGGAAAGATTCATGATGTGGTTATAGATATGGAAGGTCATTTTGCATTTACTTCTGGTTGCTTTGCAATACCTATAAGTTCAGAAGAAGAAGGAGAAGGCATAAGGGAGGCATTAAAGTCTGAAAAGTTTAATAGATTAGTACAAGCCACTAAGTGGTCTTCTTTTAGAATAGAGTATCAAATGTTTAGGTATTTTAGATGTGATTTTTGGAAAGAATTTGTATCTTGCTAGTGCTTTTTGGGTAAATCTTTGTTTTTAGCCCAGAAAAGGGGATTCTCAAAAGAATCTTGACAAGGGGAGGGAAATATAATAAAATTCATTGAAGCGAAATTTTATGGCTTTATAGGGTTGATATGACGTAAAAAAAATGATTTTTATTAAATAAGGATTAAAAATGATTATTGAATTGACTCATCCGTTTTTACGAAGATGTACCGATTTTGAAGCTCTGTTAAAAAATTGTAATAAGTTTAGCACATTTTGTAGCAGAATGGAAAAACAGGCGGTTAAAAAGGCAATAGGAGGAGATGGAGAAATAGATGATGATATCGTTAATCAATATAAGGGAGACTCTTTTGAATTGTTTGTGGAAGCGTTTATCCGTATATATGGAGCAGATATGCTTATTGGGATTGATCCTCAATCCTATAAGTTAATAGAATCTGATAATGATTATGGAGTAGATGCTGAAGGCATAGGGCTTAATGGTAAGATTCATACCGTTCAAGTCAAATATCGTCAAGCTATTTATATTTTAACAGCAAATCAGGATCATCTTACCAACTTCAGGTCTTTATCTGTAATGAGTAAGAAATCAGGAGGTTTTGGAGTTGATCCTAATGACAAATGTAAGCTAAGAAGGAAAAGAATAAAAGATACTTGTAATATGACTATTATTCATTGCGGCAAAGAGATTCATTGGGATGTTAAAATAAATATGTTGTCTGATGTAAGAGAAATTAATAGAAAAGATATTCTTAGAAGAGTTGATAATAATAATATTTTTTGGGATTGCCTAAGAAAATCCTGGAGAGGAGTATTGAATAGTGGAAAATAATCATCTTTATCCTTATCAGGAACAATATGTAATTAAAATATTAGATCCACGTTTTGAGATAGGAAGAATGATATTGCCCACTGGTAGTGGAAAGGGGGTTATATGTAGAGAAGTATTTTATAGATTAATAACTTCTTTAGAGAATAAAAATAATCAGTTTTTAGGCATTGTTTATACTCCTCGTTTGATGCTTAATTACCAATGGATTATTGATTTTATTAAATATTTTAAAGGTCAAGATTATCCTCTTAATTTTATTTTTGTTGGTTCGGAACCTTTGAAAAATGATATTATAAATAAAATTGAGATGGAATTGTTTAAAACTAGGGCAGGAATGTTTGATAAGCCAATTAGCACTTTAGGTTATCAAGAGGTTGAAAAAGCGGTAAATAGAAATCAAAGTAATGGCATTAACTCTGTGATTGTTTCGACTTTTCATTCTAATAAGGTTATTAGAGATGCTGGTTTGAATTTTGATTGTGCCGTTTTTGATGAATCTCATTTTCTTCCTGGAAGAGAAAATCCATCTGGCGTTCAAGTTAAGAAAAAAGATCTTTTTTCTTCTGTTAAAATTATATCAAGAAGGAAGATTTTCACTACAGCAACTGAAAAAATAGGGGATGTAGATGAGGGAGAAGAATATAGAGGAAGAGGAATGAATAATGAAGATATATATGGTAAAGAAATTTTATTTGGAAGGGATGGTGTTTGTAGGCGTATATCTTCAAGAGATTTAATTGAATTTGGTTCTTTGCTTGAACCTCGTGTGCATGTTATTTCTACTGATAAAAATTTAGGTAAATATGATATTATTGAAGATATTAAAAATGTTAGTAAAATTACTCCTCAAAATCCTATACAAGAAAAAGAATTTGATGAGAAAGTAATGGTAATTAAAGAATCATTTATAGAACATGAAAAGGAGCTTTTAAAAGCCTCTTCATTTCCAGAAAAAATAGGTGCAAAAATCATGGTAGTCTCAAGTGGTAGTGCTGAAATGGAGGGATTAAGAGATTCAAAAGGAATGAGAGATTTTAAAGCTGAGCATCCGGATATTCATTTTTATTATATTAGTTCTTATACAGGGGTTGATATACATGGAAAAGATAATCAAAGAGTAAGTAATCAGTCTAAAGGGCAGATGCTTGATTCAATAAACTCTTTGAGTTCAGAAGATAAGGCAATTATTTTTCACATTGATATAATGACTTGCGGCTTAGACATTCCTGCTTTAACGGGAGTTATGTTTTTTAAGAATTGCAATACTATAAAGTTATTGCAGAATATTGGTCGAGCCTGTAGATTACATGATAAAGATAGGATTAGATGGGGAAAAGGAGAAATACAACCAGGGGGAGATGGGTATATAAAACCTAATTTTTGGGTCATTCTTCCAGCTGTTTTTGAAGATAATAATGATTTCACTAATGAGTTTGGGAAAATGATAAATAGTATAAGGGAGAATTATGATTTTAAGTCATTTGAGTTTGTTCGTTGGGGGAAGGGGCAACCAAAACCCAAATCTAAGGAAGATGAGAATGGTCCAGAGAGTCCAATAAAAAATCTTAAGTCTGAAATAGAAAGAAATTATATTCAAATTGTAGAAGGTAGAAAAATAGATAAAGAAGAAAAAAATAGGATAGCATTTGAAATAAAATTAGAGGCAATGTACAAAAGGGGAAATAAAGAAGAAATTGAGATATTTGAGGCAAATATATTCAAAACATAGATATTTTCACTGAAGCGAAATTTTATTGTTTTATAAGGTTATAGAATTTTGATGTTATATAAAAAAAGATAAGGAAGTCGATGATGATAAAAGAAGAGCAACAACAGATTATTATTAAGAAGAGATGTGAATTTGATGATTCAGTACAAAAACACCATACTCCTTGGAAACTTTGTAGAGAAATAATATTGCAGTTGGTAGAGTATACAGATTCAAAATTTTGGGATAAGCCTGATATACTGGTAATGTTTAATCTTGAGTTTGTTCATATTCTTATTAGTGAATTTGATGTAAATCCTGAGAATATCACTTTTACATCTGATTCAGAAGGAAGAAGAAATTTTGCAGAGAAAATATTAAGAGTAAATATTTTAGAAGATAATTTATTTGAGTTAATGAGAAAGGATAAAGTAGGAGAAAATATTATGAAAAAACAATTTGATGTCATTTTGGGTAATCCGCCATATCAGGGAGTAAGCACTGTTAAAAGAAAAGGGAAAGAGTATCAGGGTTCATCTGATGCAAGAAATAATCTTTTGTGGCCCGGCTTTGTTAAAATGGGGCTTGAAATATGTAAGGATAATGGGCATCTTTGTTTAGTTCATCCTCCAAAGTGGAGAAAGCCAGAAGATGCTTTGTTGGATGTAATGACAGGAAATCAGATAGAATACCTTGAAATACATTCTAAAAAGGATGGCGAGGAAACATTTGGTGCTACTACAAGATACGACTGGTATGTTTTGAAAAAGACTCCTTGTGATGGAAAAACAATAATTAAAGATGAAAAAGGAAATATTTCTTCTCATGATTTGAGAGAAGTTTCTTTTATTCCCAATTATTATTTTAGTGAGATTGCAAAAATTGTAGCTGTTGGAGATGAACCAACTCTTGATGTTTTGAGATCAACCGTATTGCATACTCAAAATAAAAATCATATGAGCAATAATTCAGATGATGAGTTTAAGTACCCATGTGTGCATGGCTCAACATTGGCAGGCATAGATTTGAGGTATTCAAATGATGACACTTCAGGTTTCTTTGGTGTAAAGAAGGTTATCTTAAATGACGGAGAAACCATTTATTCTGTGAATGATTATGAGGGCAAGTATGGAATAACTCAACATACATTTGCTATTAAGGTTAGTAGCAAAACAGAAGCAGAGAATATTAAAAAGGCTGTCAATTCTGATGCTTTTAAGGAAATTATTAAAGCTACCAAGTGGTCTTCTTACCAAGCTGATTACAAAATGTTTAAGAGCTTTCGTAAAGATTTTTGGAAGGAATTCGTATAATGAAAAAAAATATAACAAAAGAAAACGCTGATAGAAGAAAAAA
>Ga0222658_1001006_pt1 | contig 13287 bp, 15 predicted proteins | sample AntAcemetagen476_FD_179830 | JGI IMG/M metagenome (GOLD analysis project Ga0222658, IMG submission 179830) | Saline water microbial communities from Ace Lake, Antarctica - #476 | ecosystem: Environmental > Aquatic > Non-marine Saline and Alkaline > Saline | place: Antarctica: Ace Lake... | reverse complement strand
TCCAATATTTTATATTACGTCTTGATAACTCAAACTCAGCAGATATCACTATTTGATTGTGTTTTCTTAGGTTTGGGATTTGAATCAATCTTTTTTAATCTTAATTTAACACTATAACCTTCAACATCAAACCATTCATACACCATGCCATTTTCTTTCTTAGACTCTTTTTTTGTTCTTGCAACAAAATGTTCTAAGAAAGCATTATTAACCATTCCAGTTACATCTCCTCTTGTTTTCCAAATACCACGACCTCTTTTATCTTTCGATATCACTCCAGCGTATATTATCTTCTCAGGTGATATTAAACTTGTAAGCACAACATAATCTACTTCTTTTACCATTATGACCACTCTCCATTTACTTTTTCATGTACTGTTTCTTCATGACATCCACAAGAACATCTTATCTTGCTTCCGCTTCCATCATCCATCCATCCTGTATTATTACATAGTTTACATTTCATTCTTCGCCATTATTTCAAGGATCATTTATACACCTACCCACCCTTGACCATCACACTCTCGCTTCCTTGTTACTTTCTTCTTAACTGTTTTCTTTTTTACAGTAAAGCGAACTTTAGTTCTGGACACTCCTGTATTTTTCCTTTTGGTTGTTTTTTTTCTAGGTGGCATTTTATTCAACATCCTCTTTAATCAATTCTTGAATCTCTCCAGTCACGAAAGGTCTGCCCCTCTAAGATTTGCCCCTTGAAGATTTGCCCCAGAAAGAGATTTAATTTTCATTAATACTTTACCTGTAAATCTTTGTTTAATTGTTATCATTGTAACACCTCAACTTCTAACTCTCCCATAAGTTCTTCGTAGTCGTTCTTTTTTTTCAGTTGCTTAACATACTTTCCTGTGTAATGCCGTTTGTCATTATCTGCGCCAGTAAGTTCTATATTCATCTTACACCACCTGGTTATTGTTTATTGACACATTGACACCACAATAAGAACACGGCGCATGGTACGGGTTTCTACCCTTATATGTCCAAACATTATGACAACGTGGACACTCTAGCTTAACATTCTTCTTTTTCCTTTCTGGTAATTGGTTATCTTCCATAATTATATATATATACGTACATATATATAAATGTTTTTAATACATTGTATGATAAGGTATGATGATTGAGGAGAAGTTGGCGGGTTGACGCAAAAGAAATCTATTAAGTTGTTACACTTCGTTGTGGGATAATGCTATATGAACATTTGCGCCAAACTTTCGCCTTATTCTTCTGATATTGTTACGACTGTATATGTTTTATCTTTATCTATATTATTATCGGTAACGTACCGTGTAGGGATTCTAAATTTATTACTATTACCTAACTTAGTTATTTTACAATTTTTAAACCCTTGCATCTTCGGGTTTTCACATTGTGATGTTGTAATTATTGTATATTTATATTGTTGTAATAGGTTGCCGTTAAGAATATGTTTCATTGGTATATGAAAAAAATAATTATTATTATATTCTTGCACGTCACAATTTACCAGTCGAACCATATGTTATAATAAAAAAAAGAACAAGTATAAATTATTTGCGTTTTTTCCTACGTGTTGACTTTTTACGTTTCATGGACTTACGTTTAGGTTTCCGTGTCTTACTACCTTTCTTTTTCATAAGACTTTTGATTGTGGCATTTGTCACAACCCTATACATATATCCTTTCTTACGACTTTTAGCCAACGTATCAGTAAGTTTAGCCCGTGAAACACCTTTCTTAACAGGTATTGCCACTTGCCAATTTTTCGCACTAGCTTTCTTCACAAGAACAAATAAGTTCAGCATATTTCACGCCTCCCTTAGTTTTTGAAGATTTTTAGTACAACCTTACCAATCATAGCAAGAACAACTACACCCAGGAACCCTACAAGAGTAACAAATGATGTTACAATCACATCTGCGGTTGTGTTGTCTACTTTTCCAGAGTCTTTAAACCCTGTGATTACTGCAAGTCCCATAAGAACTGTTGCACCGATACCGACCAAAGCCAAAGCTAGAGCTTTTAGCTGATTAAGTTCTGCACTCATATTTATACACCTCCATGTACAATACAATATAAGATAATATAAGATAAAGTATGATATATAAACTTTCGGGTACATGGGTACAAAAATTAATCATTAATAGAATGTTTGATGTATGTGGCTATCAAACTCGTAATTAATGGAAATATCCATAACTGAAAATCTGTTAAAAGCCCTACCCATACACCATTTTTATACATATACACCACCCGAAAGAATAAACTTACAACCGTGATAATCGCACCACTATACATTAAGCTACTAAGTGGTTTATCTTCATTCTTATTCATGACTCGAAACATGATTATCCACGCCGTACATAGTAAAATGAATATTAACCAACCACCATATACAATATTGTTTACATTAATTAAGATTTCAGGAATACTTGAAGCATTACCAATGCTTGTTATGTTGTCCATTGTGACATTGTTAACTGCTGTTATTGGCATCTTTAAAACCTCTTACCTGTGTACGCTTCTATTACAATGAAAGCCACTCTAATAAATATTATACCACCAATAAACACAAATACAACAGAAGGTATGAATGAATAAAACCTAAATATGATCGCCCCGATTTCGATTGGTGTTGACAATATTGATAAAAAACCACCTATTACACCAATACCCATACTAAGCAACCCGCCCAAAATATCTAATAAACTGCTTGGGTTTTTTAACTGTTGCACACCCTCTGTTAATGTGTTAATATTTTGGATAATGTTTAAATCTTTTAAGGTCGTGCCTACGTCTTTACCGTCTTGTGTATCTTGTGCGGTTATACCGTAACTATCTTCCATTGTTACATAAGCACTTACAACTAATGTTATGATTAGTGAAAAGAAACAATAACTCACCATAGCTTCGCTAACTTTCATTGTTTATCGTGAAACCTCCCAACGTATAATATGAATATTAAAAATGTTATAATGATAAATAATGAAGCCCAACCAAACGCCATAAACCCCAATAAAAAGCTTACCACTAATGCAAGAATTGAACCAATTATCATGTCTTGACCTTTCGGTGCAAGTAATAACCCTATAGCAAGTATAAGTAACCCTACACTAAACGCACCATATATTCCAAACACGTTCCCCGCATCAGTCGGGTTATTGAATACTTGTGTATCTAAACATTGTATGGTATATGTGCCGTCATTTATTGAACCATAAACATAATATGTTTCTGTATTATTACTTATCAACCGTGTCATTGTACCGCTACTAAGTTCGGTGCAATCTTCGTATATTTGTACCTTACCGCTTATAGTTGTCCTGTCTGCGGTTATACACGCCTCAACTATATCGTCTGCGTCCCAACTAAGTTTAACAGTATTTGCACCACTTTTATACAGTCTACACGTTACACTTGATAATTCAATTAATGGTAATAAGGTAGGTCTTGTTATGTCCACATAAAAGCTACGTTCTGTAATACTTTCAACTTGACACGCTGTATAACTATCATCCGTGTATGTTTCCCCGTCAATCACTACCTCATAACTATATGATGTTGTAAATAACTGTAAGTTACTTGTTGCCATGCCGTCACTTATTAATGGTGCATCTACCAATGTTCGTGTACCGTCTAACTCACACCGATAAATAAGCATATTACCAATTACAGGCTCAAACGTGGTCGTGTACCAGTTATATGTTATTGTGCTACTGTTTGTTGTGGGTAACAGGTATAAACTCATCTTAGTATATGGATTGTTACTAATAGTAAAACCTTCCACAAAAGGTATATTATATACACGGGTGTTAAAGTCTGTCTTTTCTAAAGTGATAGAACCATATAATAATAATGTAATCGTATTCACGGCGGGGTTAATATCCGTACATATTAAATCTGAATAGTTACCATAAAATGTGTAATTATATTGTGTACTACCAGAACCATCATACAAAAATATGTTATAGTACGCATTTGTTGTTATTGCACCGTTAGTTTGTTCATTAAAATAGCTGATATTAACTATTGGATAAATTAATGTGTCTACACATTCACCTATATTACTTTTGTTTAGTTGATTAGAATAATGACTATAAGGAAATCCTAATTGGGAAACATTTATATGACAAGTAAAACTATCATACGCAGAAATATATTTGTTTGTTAAATCATCAACTGTACAAATGTTTTCATGTTCACAAGTGGTATTTCCTGTTTTGATTGTTTGATCTGTGCTGTTAGTCCACCAATATGTAATTACAGAATTACTACTATTGAAAAGAGTTATATTAGTAAAACATTTCAAACTATCAGAAAAATCAAGAAGTACCTGATCTTCTAAGTATAACTCATTTATTACATCATTTAATATATAAAAATTATTGATTGAAATATTTGTAGGAATACTACCTGCATCACCTTGACAAGTTAATTTTATATTATATTTACCTGAAATTGTCATATTTGTTGTATTTGTAAAATTGTAACTATATGTATCAGATAATCCTCCTATCACTTCTTCAAAAAATAATAATCCATCACTATCTCTTATCCTGACTGACACACTTGTTAAACCGTAAACTGATTGACAACTTGCATTAATATTAACTATACTCCCTGGTTCAAAATAAGAGTTAGCAGTAGGTTCATATAAATAAGCATTTGGTGGTCTAACAAAATGTAACCATCCAACACTAGAATTTACAGTATTACCACCAATATCTGTACAACTTACATAATATGAATAGTTAGTATATTCTGTTGGATTGATATATAAATAACCATTACTATTATTTATATATACTGAATTTGTATAATTAAGTGTGTCGTTTATATATAAACTAACATTTGCAATACCTTCTACATCTTTACATTTAAAATATTGTGAAACATTTAAAAATTCATAATATTCAGTATAAACAGTTGTAGTCAATATAGGTGTATTAATATCTGGTGCACAAGGTAAAGCCCCAACATAACTTCCAGTAGATGACATACTACAAGCTGTTGAACCAATGACAGGTACTAAGAAATATTGGTTGTCTGGATCTACACTCAAGAATTGCGGATCAGCCTGTGCACTGTTCAGTTCCCATGTGGTTTCATTATTAGCTGATAGTTTCCAGTTAGCAAGAGAGTATTCTGTGCCGTCTGCGTTATCGTTCCAATATCTTCCAACAGTTGAATCTGTGTCGTCATAAAGAAGATTATAATCAAAATGGTTTCCATTAGCATAAGTATCTGTCCGGTCATATGCTCGACCACTATCAACATAAATAATATTGTTGGTAAAGTTTGAATCTGCAAAGTTTCCTCCTACATCACTACATTGAAACCCCACATCGGTTTGGCTCGGAACTTTAACATATCCTGTTTCGTGATCGATTGTCCAGTTAGCTGTATCTCCCATATCAAGCTTATATACTTTCCCACCCCAATAACTACCCGGTTCAATCTCAATCCTTTTAGTGACTGAATATTTATTATACTGCGAATAGCATTGATCTGAACATGATGCATATGCGAGTGAGTTCGCTACAAAAACATCATATATTGTATTATTTAGTATGCTGGTATTTGTGTAAAATTTTTCTAATTCTATTGCATCATCAAATATGTTATGAATTATATTTCCTTTAATGACTGAGTTATCTGCTCTGTAATCTGAATCTGAATTCCCGAAAAAAATCCCATTAAAGAATCCTGATATATTATTATACTCAATATGACAATCTTTATCACATCGTTCAATATGAATTCCCGAACCTTCCATTCTTTGTAAATAACTATAATCTTTCACATAGTACCAATATAAATTATCTGAATCTCTTATGTTGTTCCAGATTACACAGTTATAAACATTGATTCCATAAGATACAGTGCCAGTTTCAAGAACTCTAATCCCTGATAAACCACCAATAATGTTCAGTCCGTCAAATGTTATGTCATGCGATTGCAATAAATAAACTGCCCACCTATTATGAATGAATGTAATATTATGAAATTCGATGTTTGATGCTTCATTCACAACAAGGTTTCCATACTGTCCATTTACATATAATGCGAAATCATTAGGATCTTTAGTTGTATCATTAAACCTAACATATAATGTATCTGGTGTACCACTTGCCGAATAACTCGAATCAAAACCACCGTGGTCTGTGCTGTTAATAAAAGATAGTTCGTCGTATGGATATAATATGCTCCCATTCCCGTAACTAACAACTGCGTATGTATCATATATTGATGCAGGACAACTTGCAATATCCAGTTTCCATAGATTGATATCGTTGTTGCTTTTGTTATCCCAGCATCCATTATTTGCAACAGCCATGTCTGTATGATAATATGTCCAGTTTGCCTCTTCACCTGGGTATGATGTAACAATTAATGGATCTGCAAATTGGTTAGTAGAACCAAACTCAACCTTTTCATTATATTCTCCCTTTCTGAGATATGCAGTATCTCCACTTTCTGCGTTGTCCTGAATCTCGTCAATCGTGCACCAGGGGTTTGTTATATTATTTGCATCCCTATCAATCGCATCACTACAAGCACCGCCTATACCATCAGTATCAACATAAAGATTTTTTGGGACTGTTACTGATTCGCCAACGTCAAGACCAGTAAGCATATCATCATGGATTTTTAAGATGTTTGCATCAGTTACAACTTCACCAAAAAAGTATATTTGGTCCATTGCTCCATCAAAAAAATCCTGATTATTAAATCGTGCTCCAAGTACAAAGTCTTCAAGACCACCATGTGCATTTGCTGTATCAGTTCCATAAGAAGTACCATTATGAAATAATTCCCATGTAGTTTCTGATACATCATAAGTAACTGCAAAACTTTGCCATTCAGTATTACAATCATTTGTACCATCTTTACCAAAACCATAATCTGAATAAACTGCATCTAAGTGTCCGGATGTATCAATTACTAATCTTAAAAGTTCACCACTGGTGCTTTGGTCATCTTCAATATGTACTAAATATTGTTCATCTGCAGGTGTACAATCATTTGGTTTGTACCATCCAAATATTGTAAAGTCACCATTATAACCACCAAATGCATTATTATGCATCTCATCACTATTTGATGCTGTAAAATCATAATATCCAGCAAAGTCTGCATGAATAGATGTTCCAGCATTATGGTCTGCTGTAACAGTTGTAAAATCTTCGCTCCCTACGTCGTCGGTAGCATCTGTTGTAAAGCTCCATTTATGGTCTAAATTTGTCGTTGGGAAACCATCAGCAGATACAAAGCTACTTAAAACAAACAAAAACAGACAAATTAATGACTTTTTTAACATTAACTTAATATTTCCCCTCCTTCCTCTCTATCCCGTGAAAATAGCATGATTGAACCAACAATAAACATGGTTAACGCTACCCAATGTAAGTTAGTACATATTATCATACTCATAGGAAAATAAATTTGTACCGTTGCTAATTTATCATTACTCATCATTTCTATAAAAACGTAGTTGAAAAAATAACTAATAAAGCCTAAAAATGGTACAGAGATATACACCACAATATACCCTATTGGTCTTGTACGGAGTTTAAAGCTTGTAACTGCAATACCTATTATAAATACTGTCATCATTAACAAAGTAGTATAGTCCCACCAACTATATGAAGCTCGTAAATATTTTATTGGTTGTGCCATGTCTGAACTATAAACAGAACTACTTTCAACGGCGGTAATCATACCATCTAACACTAAAATACCAATTGCACTCATAAATACAAATACCACTAAGAAAGAGATTACAATAACCACATTTCTAATATTAACCATTTTCTTATAATTTTATTGATTTATCATATAACAGTTCTTCTTTACAAACTTTATATTTTTTAATTATCGCTTTTGTGATTGATGCACTACTTGGCGGTTTCTTATTCCTAAGTATATAATCTACCCGTATTTGTTGGATTAAACTATGTAATTCTTTACTGACTCTTGCCTTTGTGTCCGTTACCATTCTTTTATTTTATCATTTTCGCCTGTGGCATCAAACAACCCTAACAATATTCTTGTTAAAGCATAAAAACAGGTTAAGGCAGATATTAAGCCAAACCCTAAAAAATTTAAATATAATAACCCTGTTAAATCACTACCAGATTCGTTTAAATATATTAGTCCTGTTGTTAGTACAACTTCAATTATTACTAATGTAAAACACGCATAAGTTAACCAAAATGATGTTTTATTCATGTCCATTTTATGTTGGTGTATTGTCCAAAACCCTGTAAATAATAAGAAAACGATTAATAATATTTGGCTTATTACAATGGCTATCATGTTAAGTTCGTCATCTATTGAGGGTATTGTATTTAAATAATTTTCGCAAACTAACTGTTGGTCAACCCAACCAGAACTATTAACTGTATAATTTATTGAGCAATTTATTGTAGCATTAAAACATTCGATACAACTCACACCAGTTGTATTAACAGCACAAGAAAGAACAGTGAAATGTACCCATTCTTCATTATAATTCAATCCACCAAACGATTTAAATGATATTTTATCTTTTTCAACTTTATCAACAAAATCAATTCTAACTTTATTATGTCCTAAGTAAGTTACTTTTGTATTAGGTACTCCAGCGAAATCTAACCAATAATCAAATCCTATAATGAAATGACCGGGATACGGTGAATTAGGTAAATACTGTACATTCCCGGTAGTTTCAATATTAAATATTATATAATCACTCTTCTTAATATCTTTGTTTAAAAGTAAATTAAATGTATATCTATCATATTCCCAAGTAGTCAACATTTCCACAATATTATTCTTTATATTACTTTCATATACGCTAAGTTTTATTATATCATCTTTATTTGTAATGAATTGCCATTCTTGTTTAGTCTGGTCTATTATAACATCTTTAACTTTAAACTCTGTATCAGTATGCGAATCCCAACACTGCATTTGTACATCCCAAACACCAGAAGTTGTCATATTCAGTATTGTTAAATTATTTGTCTGGACAGTGTACGCCATACTAATATTAGTTTCATTATTATAATACTGTACACCAGCTGGTGTATATGCAGTAAAATTTGACCAATACAAATATTGGTCGGTACACGATACGTTTATGACTGCATCTCCTTCACACAACAAAACACTATTATTAGTTGACTGTGGATATACCCAGGTTATTGGTGGTGCGTTTGGGTCATAATTATAACTCTGATTAACGGTTTCATCAGTCTGGTCATAAGCTGATTCTGAACAGTTTATATTATACATATAATATCCTTCCTCAGTCATTGACACATTAAACATATACGTGGTGTTAGCATTAATATTTTTCACAGTTTGGTTTAATGTACCATTAATATTTATACTACAATTAGTATCAAGTGTACTGTTATAATATACAAACAAGTTAGTATTATTTCGAGAATTGTTTACTGGTGCAATATGTGTTATATCAAATGAAGGCACTGCAATTGAAGACAAAGTATATATCTCAAAATTATCATAATAATATGTACCAATAACATTACCGCCTGTATTTAACCAAATTTTTACGGGCGAAGTACCATCACAAGCAGTAAAAAACCCAGCATTATCTTTTCTAATAGTCCCATCAACATATATATCAAAAGTTTTTGAAGTAAAATTTATATCTGTTAATGTAATATTATATTGAGTGTTAATACTCATAGCATAAACATTATTATAACCTGACACATAATAAGTTAAATATCCTAAATAATATAACATATAGATACAATATTGGTCTGTTGAATCCCGAACTAAAGTAAATAATTGAGGATTAGCAGTCGTTGCATTCGCTTCATATTCAAATTCTATAAATGTTTCTTCAGTAAGATTATCTCCTACTACTAAATGTAAATCTTCTTGTTTTACGATTACATAATTTGAACCAGTCCCAGTATCAACAAATCTCATCCTATTAGATAAAATATCAGCATATGAAGTACCACCTTCAACTTCTGTCCAGTCATTACCAATAATAGCATTATTTGCTCTATTGAAATCGTCAGACCATATTATATCTTTTGCGTTGACACTATATGTATTTAATATCATTATTAAAAACAAAAACAAATAAAAAAACAATATCACTTTTGTATATGTTTTCATTGTTCCACACTCACAATTGATGAGATATTATAATAATCTGATTTTTCTGTTATATCTCCATTTTTAACAATTGGATTTTCAATTTTATCTGTCAAAGCAAACGCTTCAAAGGTTTCACCATTCTTACTTGCACTACGAGATTGTGCAACAATACCACCACCATAAAGGTCGTAACAAAGTTCTGTTGCTTCATAACACCATACATCTGCATTCGGATTAACTTCCGCACTGAGCCCGAAGTTAGACTCATAAATAGCAAACATAGAAAAAATGAGGAATAACCATAACCAATGTTTCATTATACAAACTATTTGAATAGTAACTATTTAAAGTTTTTTATTATCCTATATCTGGCGGTGCAGTAGGTTGAATATTATTACCTTGTGGCGGTGCAGTAGGTTTTACACCAAAGTCGTTTCCCGTGATTTGATTTATTTCTTCGATTTTTTTATCAAGTTCGTCTACCTTTTCACTTATTAAAACTAAGTTTTCGCTTGACTTAATTTGTGCATCTGCACTTATATAAGCTATTGCTACTAAAGTAAGGCACACTGCACCTACACCAATCCACGGGACTATTGACTGCATTAAACCTTTATTTTGTTCGTAGCGTTCTGTACCAATTATAATTTCACTTTTAACTAAATCTATATTTTCTCTTGCCATAGGTTTAAACAACATTTCGCCTTGTTCTGTATCATAACCTTTCTTTAATAATGTTGCAGTTGAACCAATAATTAATACCTGGACTTCTTTTTTATCCTTACCCCAATAATCCACAACATCAGACGTTACCGCATTACAACTTATGTTTTGATTTTTTAATCTATATATACTACCACTTTTCTTTTCAACGTATTGTAACGTATCAATCGTGTATGGTTTTAAATCTTGTGTACGGATATTGTAGCCTGTCCATTTCCCACCTTTCAACACTTTACGTTTAGTGATACCACTACTTAACTGGTAACATTTTGCTGTCCATGTTTGCATTTTTGGTCTTAACATATAATATATTATTGCACCTATCCCACCACCTAAACTAATTATTATAAATAAAACCATTACTAAAATCCATGCGTTCATCTTTTTTTATCCTCCAAAAAATCTCCGTATTATACCTTTTTTTTGTGGTTGATTATTAACTATTGGTAAGTTTTGATTACCTTGTCCGCCATGTTCTGCCATGCGATAACTACCACCTATTGCATCCATGTAAACTTTATGACCTGTCGCACCTGTTAACACTAATTCGACTGCATGAATTAAAGTTTCACTTACAGCGTATATATCTCCCATTTCTATAATTTCAAACTCTTTATACCGTGTACCTATATTATAATACACTATCCGTATAACATCTTGCATGATATATTTAAACGTGTTCTCACCAATGTTTGTTAAGATATTATTATCACGTGTATATGTTCTAAGGAAAGTTATACACCACCGTGCACCCTGTATGTTCATGGTGGGGTTAACGCCTTTCTGCCTAACAAACTTTTTTTTATTCTCGTTATAATACATACCTAACCAGTTCATAATCATGTCGGAAAGGTAGGGTTTAAAGTCTGTTAACTTTTTATATAAATCTGTGTGTACGGCTTGGTTTTCTTCGTAATCTTCCCAATCATCAGAAACATATTCATTGTTTTCTTCGTCTTCTGTCCTGTAGTCGTCACTAGAAAATGAAGGGGTAGGTGAACTAAAATCAATAGCCATGTGTTATAGGAAAAGAAAGAACAAGTATAAAAAGGTTTCTAATTCATAATACTTTTACGCCCACCAATATAAAGCCCGTATTTTATCCTACCCTATTATTGGTCGTGCCTCTAGTCCACTAAAGACTTTCATAGGATTTACATACATGGTTGCTTTGCTACGGCTAACCTTTTCATCTGTTAATAATGCGTATAAGTCGGGTAAATATATGCCTTTACTGGTACGCTTGGCACGGTACACCGCATTATTAAACTCTCGTTCATAATATATACTGCTCTGCTTGGGTTTTTTAACTGGTTTTTTGCCTGTTTTTCTATACCGTTGGATTGCAAGACTTGTTAACGCTGTCGTTGTGGCAAGTTTGGTTACTGTACCACTTTTTAATTTCTGTCCTTGTTGTTGTCCTTGTTGTTGTGCCTGTGCAACCTTTTGAGCTACTTTAACTTTTGTTGCACCACGTTGAATACTTACATCTCGTAGTAGTTCGATTGGTGGCTTTGATAATTCTAAAACTTGTGAACTGGCTAAACCTAATGGGGGAAAATACCTTAAACGTGGTGCCCTTATTTTAACTCTACCCCTAACACCAACCTTTGGTGTTGCACCAGACGGTTTAACTCTACCTCCTTTGGGTATTAGTGGCGGACTGCGTTTAGCTAATTTTGATCTTGCTGCTTTAATTTTACTTGCTTCTCTTACTTTCAGTTTTGGTTTTAATAATAATTGTGGTGTCCTTAACAGTTGTGATTGTCCTTTTTTATTCATTACACCAGTTTTTTTATAGAACTTTTCTAATGCTAACCTAAACGCATCTAATCCATCTGATTTTTTTTTAAATTTAAGGTTAAACAATTTTATATATTTGTTTGCTTCATTTCTATTAAATATACCTTTTTCGTATTTTTCCTTTATTAGTCTTAGTATTTGTTTTTTTTCAAATAAAGTAAGCGGTTTACCTTTAAGATGTTTTTTTACACCTTTAAGATGTTTTTCTTTCTTTGGAAACCTCCCCAACTTTTTAGCTTTCAATTCTTTTATAGCTAGTCTTATTACTTCCTTTGATTTCTGGCTTATTCGATTTGATTCCTTAACTTTTAATCTTTTAGCAATTAATTGGTTTTTTGCTATTTTTCTAAACTTTTTCCGTTGTAACTTCTGGCTTCGTTTTCCATACTTTTTTATAAAGCTTGGTTTCATTGATGTAACAACCTTCTTACCTTTTGGTTTAATAATTTTTATACCTTTATTTTTTAATATATTTTTATACATATTATTTATTTCTTTCTTATTGTGTTTAGTAAGTCGTTGTTTAATGATTGCTGTTTTTTCTTTTGCTGATAATTTTCTTTTTAATGTTGTTTCTCGTTTCAATATATCTTTTAATATATTATTTATTTCATTTTTTGATACTGTGTTTTTAGTTTTTTT
>Ga0222658_1001002_pt1 | contig 13345 bp, 11 predicted proteins | sample AntAcemetagen476_FD_179830 | JGI IMG/M metagenome (GOLD analysis project Ga0222658, IMG submission 179830) | Saline water microbial communities from Ace Lake, Antarctica - #476 | ecosystem: Environmental > Aquatic > Non-marine Saline and Alkaline > Saline | place: Antarctica: Ace Lake... | reverse complement strand
CTTACAAAATGGACATTTTTTTATATAGCATATTAAATTAAGTTAGTTTTATTGTTATATTATGCCACAAAGTGATGTTTTTAGCCGACCATTTTTTCTATTAACTCAGGATTGGAGACTTTAGCTATTTCTAGCAAGGTGTCTCCGAACCTTTTGTGATAACCAGGCTGTTAACGACCATGAATACAATCATGCATCGCACGATCGTACTCTTCTTCTTGATTAATAGCCTCTTGACGTTGTATCTCGTACATCTCTTGGTTGAGGATGTCGAAGGTGACACTCACAATCGTTGCGATTGCAATTTCCTCAAGAAGGATTCTTCCACTGAGTTTTGCGTCGAAATTGGGCCGAACAGGCCGAACATCGTTGAGGCCTGTCAGTCGGATAAATCCAACCGACGAATCCAAGGGTTGTGAGAAGTCACTAGAAACAGCGTACTCACAGATCTTCCCCAGTGTTGCCGAATTCATCTTCCTAACACTTTGTTTAATCATGTGGTGTAGGGCGATGAACAGTGTTTTACCCTCTGGTTTTTGTGACTTTAAGTCCGCGATCATTGAGGATCCTATCAACTGCTTGGACAGACGAACGATGTACTCGGGATCATTAAATCGTAGTTCTCTCATTTTTATCTCCTTTCGAGACTTCCCGCCACCATAATTGGATTTCCTTTTCCTAAACATTAGGAAAAAGTGATAAGAGTTCGAGAGAAACTCTTTGACGACTCAACAAGCAAAGTGCAATGTTGAATAAATAATTATATCACAAAAATATTCTTTTGTCAAGCCACTTTTTAAATATTTTGGCTAAAATTAGCTAAACAACCTGTGGATTATTTTTCAAATCATCCCTCAAAAAAGTTCCAACATCGTCCCAGACTGCGAACAAATTTAAAAACGAGCTTTTGCTCGTTTTTAAATTTGTGAGAGAATAGGATTCGAATTAGAAAGGGAGAAAAGGATAGTTTTCTCTATTGGAGGAAAGTTCACGAAAACCCGAAGGTTGTCGTGGGAGGAGTTTACGACGACTTCGAATAGCGAAGCGCCTAGTCCGCGAACGACAAGGACAAGGCTTAAAAAAAGTCTTGTTTTTGGTTTGGGTTAGATAAAATCTATGGTTCTAAAGTAAATTTTAGTTTGTGTTAAATTAGTAAAAAAGGTAGAATAAATGTATAAAAAATATGAGAATACTTAGATTTAATGGAAAATTTGGTTATACAAAAGAAAAAATATACAGTGGGTGTATTTTGTTTTGTAATTTTGAAAATAAAGATAATATTAATATATTTAAAAAGGTTGTCAATAAATTTAGTAAAACCAAGGAAGAAAATATAGTAATAGTTCCATTTGCACACTTGAGTGAAGATAAAGTTGATAAGGAGAAAGCGAGTGCTTACTTCAAAAGTCTTTTAAAAGAATTTAAAAAAACTCAAAAAAATATTATTATTAAGCCATTTGGTGTAGAAGCTGAATTTTATCTTTCTGCACCTGCAAACGATGACTCAATAAGTTTTACACATTTTGATAAATAATATGAAAAAAGTTATAAGAGATTTATATGATATATGTTCTTCAGATTATGACAAACACATGGAATTGACTGGACATTATTTAGCTCAAAATAAAATTTATAATAAAGTTTTACCACACATGGAAGAACCTATAATTGACTTAGCTTCTGGTTCTGGTTATTTATTATCTTTATTATGTAAAGATTTTTCTTTAGTAGTTGGTAATGATTTTTCTAAAGAAATGATTGAATTAGTTAAAAAAAGAAATTTATCTATACCTTTAACTAATAAAGATGTTGAATCGTTAGTTTTAAAAGATCTAAAATTTAATACAATAATTTGTTGCAACCTTTTTTATTATATTAAAAATTATAAAAAATCAATTAAAAATTGGGGTGATCTGTTAAATAAAAAAGGAAAGATAATTTTAATAGAAGAATTTCCTTTTATTAAACCTAAAAGTGAAGAAATGGATAAACATTCAAAAGAATTAATGGAATTGGTTAATCCAATTTCTATTGAGGCTATTATTGATATAATGAAAGATGGTGATTTTAAATTTATTAAAAAATATAAAACTTCCATTGATAAAAAACACAGCCTGTTTGGTTTGGTATTTGATCAAAATATTAAAAATTAAGCTAATTTTCTTAAATTATCCCTCAAAAAAGTTCCAACATCGTCCCAGACTGCGAACCAAGTATATAATCAACCGAAAGGTTGATTTTTGCATAATGTAGTGTTTGGTCCGATAGTAAGTTTAGTAAAATAGAAAAACAGGATGCGTGTGTAACCACAACACCCTGTTTAATTTAATAGCGAAAGAGGATTTATTTCAAGGTTGCAATCAGAATGCGTAAGTCCTTGAGAAATTTTCCCTTCTTCTCATTTAGTCGGCGCACTGCTACCGTTGCTTCTGTATTATCTTTGCAACGTTCGTAGATGCTCGAAAACCTGAGCACACACAAGGTTTTGTAGATGAGCCAGCAAGCCTTTAAGAGCCCAAGTTGTAGCTCTTGCCTGATTTTAGTGCCCTCACGTTTGCCAATCGGCAATTTCCTTGCTTCTCTTCTTTCATCTTCTGTCGCCATCGTCGTTATCCTCCTTTTAAAAAAGATCGTTTTTGTTTGTAAAACATATTATAATAGCACAAAATTAAATAAAAGTCAATAGCTTAGTTATCTGTGAATTATTGTTTAGATTATCCCTCAAAAAGGTTCCAACATCGTCCCAGACTGCGAACTTGAAAAATTCAACCTTAACTAGGTTGAATTTTGGTATATAAGGATATTTTGTGTTAGTAATATTTAAATAAAATGGTATAATAATATAAATATGAAACAAAAAATACCTGTAAAAAAATGGAAAAAAGTTCTTACTAGAGAATATTCTTTTTTGTATATAAATTATGCGTTAGAGGTGTTTAAAAATTTAAAATCTACTTTAGGTACGGAATTAAAATATCAACTATTGTATGGAAAAGATAAAATAACCACCATTTACAGAATAGAAGAAGATATTAAAAGGTCATATAAACTTATAGATAAAATTGTAGAAAAAGATGAAAATGAGATTCTTTCTAGAATGGATAAATATGAAAAGTTAGTAAAAAACTGTTACCAACTTATCCAAAAAATTAACAAAGAAAAAAATAAAAATAAACTTAAAAAGTATCTTCTTGATTTAAGCGACACTTTCCAAGAAACTCTGTATTATTATTTATTTTTTGTATATTTTGGTTATGCATCAGATTACAAGAACATAAGTAATTTTCTTAAAAAATATAATAAGCGATTTGATAAGATAAGAATGTTTACGATAGACACTGACATTGATGGTAATTTACCAATGCTTTGGGCAAGATATGATTCAAAATTAAAAAACTTTGTTAGCTATATGACTCCTGAAGAACTTAGTGATTATGCTAATAGCAAAAATTTAGATAAATTAAAGATAATTGATAGGAAAAAAAGCTGGTTGGTTTTATTGGAAGGCAAAAAGATTAAAGTTTATAATAGTAATAAAGTAGATTTTATTTTAAATCAACAATTAGTTAATTTAGATTTTAAAAATGCCAATTCCATAACAGGACAAATAGCACAAAAAGGCATAGTTAAAGGTAGGGCTAGGATAGTTATATCTCAATCAGATTATGAAAAGAAAATAAATAAAGGAGATATAATCATTACGCCTATGACTAAACCATCAATTGTTCCATTTTTGTCAAAAGTAGCAGGTATAATAACTGATGATGGTGGAGCTCTGTGTCATGCTTCAATAATTTCAAGAGAATTAAAGAAACCATGCATAGTTGGTACTATTCATGCGACAGAAGTTTTAAAGGATGGTGATTTGATAGAGTTAGATGCTAATAAAGGGGTTGTTAGGAAATTAAGCTAATTTCTTTAAATTATCCCTCAAAAAAGTTCCAACATCGTCCCAGACTGCGAACAATAAAAAACAAACTTAACAAAAAATTAAGTTTGTTTTTTATTAAGTTTAAATTTTATGGTATAATTAAATAACTTTAATATATTTTAACAAACTAACTTTAATTTATTATATATGAATAAAAAAAATATCTTTCTTTTAATCGTTCCCGTTCTCGTTGTGTTGGCAGTTAGTGTAATTTTAGTACTCAAATTAAATACACAAAAAAATAATTTTATCGCATCTGGTCATCCGGAGTGGGCACCTATTATGTATCAGGAAGATAATAAAATTGTTGGAGCAGGTCCAGAACTTGTGCAAAAGATTGCTGATGAGCTTGGTATATCGATAGTTTCAAAATATGAAGGTTCTTGGGACGTTGTACAAAACCGTATGCGTACAGGTGATATTGATATGATTGTCGCAGCTTATAAAACTTCGGAGCGAGAAACTTATATGGATTATTCAATTCCATATACAGTAGATCCAGTTTCATTATTTGTAGCAAAAGGACATGAATTTTCATTTGAAAACTGGGATGAACTTATTGAAAAAAGAGGTGTTGTAACGGTAGGTGATAGCTATGGTCAAAAATTTGATAATTTTATAAAAGAAAAATTAAATGTTAGAGAAGTTACTACACCCACTGAGGCATTTGAATTATTAAAAAGTGGAGAAGTAGATTATTTTGTTTATGCGTTGTACTCAGGAGAAAATTATATTACTACCAATAATATGATAAACGAAATAGTTTCATTGCCAAAACAAGTAAGCGCTGAAAATTTTTATATTACAATTTCAAAAAAATCTTCTTTGATTAGTTATTTACCACAAATCAATTCACTAATAAATAAATATACAGCAGACGGCACAATCGAAAAACTGATTACAAAATATAGAAGTCAAAATTTAAAGAAAAATACAGATTCTGCAGAGATAAGTCGAGATCAAATTGAAGATAAATACAAATGGGACTTAACTGATTTGTTTGCAAATAATGAAGAATGGTATACGAAAAAAGATGAGATTAAGAGCAAGCTCACAGAATTTGATGTTTTTGAAGGTAAACTTGGACAATCTGCTGACACCTTGTACAATTGTTTGAAATTAATGTCACAAACAAAAGAGTCTTTGAATAGACTTTTCAGCTATGCTAATCATCTATCTGATGAGGATATGCATAAACAGGATCCAGTGTCTATGCGTCAAGAAATAGAACAAATTGGTATCAATCTTAGTGCAAAGCTTTCATTTGTGGAGCCAGAGATTATTGCAATTGATTCAAATACAATGACAAGTTTTTTTAAACAAAAACCAGAATTAAATGAGTATGCTCATTACATTGATAACATTCAACGTCTAAAGCCACATATTCGTAGTTCTGAAGTAGAAGAAGTCATATCTCAAGCAGGGTTAATGGATTCTGCACCATACGATATATTTAATGTTTTCAAAGATGCAGAAATGCCACGTTCTACTATCACACTTGCAAGTGGGCAGGCTGTTCGCCTTGATGATTCAGCCTATACTTTACATAGAGCTGACCCGGATCAATCAATTCGAAAACAAGTTTTTGAAAGTTTTTTTGGTGAATATAAAAAATATGAACAAACATTTGGTGCAGAACTGTATGGTAATGTAAAAGTAGATATGTTTTACAAAAATGTTTCAAACTATTCTTCATCACTAGAAGAATCTTTGAATCGTAACAATATCCCAGTCGATGTATATACTAATTTAATTACCAGTGTAAATGAAAATTTACCTACATTACATCGATACCTCAATTTGCGAAAAAAGATGATGGGATTAGATGAATTACACTATTATGACTTATATCCTTCATTGGTAAAAGATTTAGACAAAACATATTCAGTGGAAGAAGCTCAAGAGATGATCAAAAAAGCATTAATACCACTAGGAGATGAGTATGTTGCAACGATTAACAAAGCTTTTAATAATAGGTGGATAGATATGTATTCAAGCACAGGTAAGGCTTCGGGTGCTTATTCTTCTTCTGCATATGGAACGCATCCATACATCCTAATGAATTATATGGGGAAATATGATGATGTAACCACACTTGCACACGAGCTTGGACATACTATGCATAGCTACTATTCTAATGAAAAACAGAGTTATGTAAATTCAAATTATCCAATTTTTCTAGCAGAAGTTGCTTCTATTACAAATGAATCTCTATTAGATGATGAAATATTAAGGAATACCACAGATCCACAAGAACGTCTATCAATTCTTGGTAACAAACTCGAAGCATATCGAACTACATTATTCCGTCAAACACAATTTGCTGAGTTTGAATTAAAAATTCATGAATTAGCTGAAGAAGGAAAATCTTTAACTGGAGAAGAGTTGACTAAAATCTATTTGGATATTCTTAAAAAATACTATGGAGAGGATAAGGGAATTACCAAAATTGATGATCTCTATGGTATTGAATGGACATATATTCCACATTTTTATTACAATTTTTATGTATATCAATATTCAACATCAATGTGTGCAGCTCTAGCAGTTTCCGAAAAAATTATTAACAACGAAGGAGATATGCGTCAAAAATATGTCAGTGAATTTTTGAGTGCGGGTGGCTCTGATTATGCTATTCCTATTCTTAAACGTATCGGGATAGACATGACTACTACAGAACCTTGCCAGTTAGCATTCAAAAAAATGGATAAGATTATGGATGAAATGGAAAGTATTATAGCTAATAATTAAAATTTATCTAACTAGAATTTTTAACATAAAAATGGTAGAGTATATAATAATAATTTTTTATATATGCCTTTAATCATTTTTCTTTTATCTTTTTTAGTTATATTTGTAGTACTTATGTTTTCATTTGGACTTCCAGGTTTATCTATTGCGCCATGGGTTCCTTGTAGAAAAAAAGACCTAGAGCGAATTAATCGTTTGGCAGATTTAAAACCCGGACAAGTTTTCTGTGAACTCGGTTGTGGTGATGGAAGAGTTTCTCGATATATTGCAAAGAAAAATCCCGAATCTAAAGTCATTGGTATTGAATTATCTATACCAGTTTTTATTTTTACGAAAATAATTTCTATTTTTAATAATCCAAGTAATTTAAAAATAAAATTTGGGGATGCTTTTAAAGAAGACCTAAGTAAAGTTGATGTTGTTTATACTTTCGCACTGGTAAAATCAATTAACGGTAAGCTAAAAAATAAATTTGAAAAAGAAATGAAAAAAGGTGCAAAAGTTTTGTCCTATGTTTTCTCTATAAAAGATTGGAAAGGAAAGCAAATAGTTAACAAACCAGATAAAAAAAGCCTATCAATATATATCTACGAAGTTTAATTTAAAGCTAAAAAGAAAAATCCCAATATAAAAAATAATTTATGGAAAATAATATAATTCTAGCTTTTGTTTTAACTACTTTTGCTGGCTTATCAACAGTTTTAGGCGCATTGTTAATTTTTTGGATTAAAACTACCTCAACTAGATTTTTATCATTTGGGCTTGGTTTGTCGGCCGGTGTGATGATTTATCTTTCATTTTTTGAGTTATTAAAAGAATCTAATCATCTGTTGTCAGATAATTTAGATAGTAAATATAGCTTAGTAGTAGTCATGATGTTTTTGGTTGGAATGGTTATTGCTGGAATCATCGATGCTTTAACGCACAGCAGATTAGAAGCTTATCCAGATTCGGAATGTAAAAATAAAAATTGTGAGTTAGCGGGTAACGGTTGGCATGGACATAGGCATGGTCGGGGAAAACGCTCAGGACAACAAACTCTTTTTAAAACTGGAATTTTTACCGCTATTGTTATAACTATTCATAATTTTCCAGAAGGCATCATCACTTTTACCACTGCTAGCGTTGATTTGGTTTTTGGTTTATCAATAGCTATTGCCATTGCAATTCACAATATTCCAGAAGGATTTTCTATTGCTTTGCCAATTTATCATTCTACAAAAAGTAAGAAAAAAGCACTTTCGTATGCCCTGTTAGCCGGTTTGGCTGAGCCAGTAGGAGCTTTACTTACTTATCTTATTTTATACCCATATTTAAATGATCATGTTCTAGGGATGATGTTGGCTGTTGTAGCGGGTATTATGGTTTATGTATCTTTTGATGAACTTTTACCAACCGCCAGAAGATATGGAAAGCACATAAGTCTGTTTGGTTTAGTCTGCGGAATGATTCTAATGGCTTTTAGTTTGTATATACTTTAACTTTTTATAACAAAAATTATTTAACAGCCTTGACAGAAGAGTGGTTTTGTGCTATACTTGGGCAGTTAATATTTAAGAAGCACCTCTTTTAAAGAGGAGTTTTTAATTAAAATTATGGAAATTAGAAATATAGCAATTATCGCTCATGTTGATCATGGAAAAACTCGTTTGACAGATGCTTTGATGCAACAAACGGGAATGATTAAAGAAGATAGCAAAGATACAATGGATTCAGACGATCTTGAAAAAGAGCGTGGTATTACCATTTATTCAAAAAATACTTCCGTGTTTTATAAAGACACAAAAATAAATATTGTGGACACTCCGGGCCATGCTGATTTTGGTTCTGAAGTAGAGCGTGTACTTCGTTCTATTGACTCAGTGCTTTTAATCGTTGATGCCCAAGAAGGTCCAATGCCACAAACAAAATTTGTATTAAAAAAATCTCTAGAATTAGGTCTAAAACCAATTGTAGTATTAAACAAAATTGATAAACCTGCCTCTCGTCCAGATTGGGCTCATGACAAAGTATTAGAATTGTTTATGGATCTTGGAGCCTCAGACGAACAACTTGATTTTGCAACTGTTTATACAATTGCTAAAGAAGGAATAGGAAAATACAAACTAGAGGATGACTCAAAAGATTTAACCCCACTTCTTGATACAATTTTAGAAAAAGTTCCAGCAGCAAAAGTAGATACCGAAGCCTCATTCTCATTTCAACCATTTAACCTTGCCTACGACAATTATCTAGGACGTATGGGTATTGGTCGTGTGTATAAAGGAAAAATCAAAACAGGGAGTAAGGTATTTATGAAAAAACATGGCGAAGATAAAGCTGGAACAGGAAATGTTATGAAACTTTTTACTTTTAAAGGAATGAATAGGGAAGAAGTGCAAGAAGTATCAGCAGGAGATATTGTAATGATCGCTGGTTTACCCGAAATTTATATTGGGGACACAGTTTGTGTAGACCCGGAAGAAGAGTTACTTCCGGCTATTAAAATTGATGAACCTACAATTTGCTTAAATTTCTTAGTTAATAATTCTCCTATGGCTGGGAAAGAAGGAAAGTTTGTGACTTCTCAGCAAATTAAACAAAGATTAGAAAAAGAATTAGAAGTAAACGTTGGATTAAAAATTGATGTATCGGGTATAGATTCTTTCAAAGTATTTGGAAGAGGCGAACTTCATATTGCGATTTTACTCGAAAATATGCGTCGTGAAAACTTTGAAATTCAAGTTTCTCAACCTCAAGTTATTATAAAAGAGATAGATGGTAAAAAACATGAACCATTCGAGGAAGTAACAATTGATATTCCACAAGAAATGTCAGGAATTGTGATTGAAAAGATGTCAAAAAGAAAAGGAAAAATGCTTTCAATGGAACCATTTCAAAATCAAACTCGTTTAGTTTATGAAATTCCAACCAGAGGTTTACTTGGATATAAAAGTGAATTTGTTGTAGATACTCGTGGTGAAGGAATTTTATGTAGTGAAGTGGTTGGTTTTAAACCTCACGCTGGAGAAATTAAAAAACGCGATGTAGCTTCTATGATTTCTGGAATGACTGGAAAAGTACTCGGATATTCACTAGCAAATTTGCAAGAACGTGGTGTTTTATATGTTTCTCCAACTACAGAAGTATATGAAGGACAAGTGATTGGAAATACTGCTAAAGGAATGGATATGACTGTTAATCCAATTAAAGGAAAACATCTAACAAATATGAGATCATCAGGAGCAGATGATGCACTTGCACTTGTTCCACCGATAGACGTAACACTTGAGCGTGGTTTGGAAATTATGGCAGAAGATGAATACTTAGAAATAACTCCAAAAAGTGTAAGACTTCGTAAACAAATTTTAAAAGAAACTGACAGAGTAAGAGCTGGAAGAAAACCTAAAAAATAACCACCTGCTTGCCCTGTAGTTTATCCCGTAGTCGTTTATCGTGGTACTGGGATCCGAGACTTTAGTCGAGGTGGTACCGGGGTCATCCTGAATTTATTTCAGGATCTCTAAAATAGACCATACTACAGTATGGTCTATTTTAATTCTGTGTGGTATTGTAAATGTATTATTCACCTACGTAGACATCTACGTAGGTAAAATTAATTAAGGAGAAAAAAATAAAATGAATAAAAAAATAACAAACTCAGCATTTTTCAATGTCTCTCTATTTTCTCTTTTTTGGGCGATAGAGATTATTATTGCTAAACTCGCATATGAAGCTGGGGCAGAGCCAGTTGCTTTTACTGTTCAAGTGAGTGTTTTGACTTTGGTATTTTTGACGATTTTTATTTTGCCAAGAAAATACCAGGAGATTAGAAAAATTAAAAGTAAAGTTATTTGGATGTTGGTTTTGGCTAATGCTGTGCACTATGGTTTGGGAAGTTTTTTTAGTCAGCTTGGTATTGCTTATACTTCCGCTATCAATGCTGGGTTTTTGAGTAAGTTTGCTTTAATAACAACTGTATTTTTTGCTTGGGTAATTCTTAAAGAAAAATTAACAATTCAAAAGGTGTTGGCAGTAATTGCCATGTTTTTTGGTTCTTTCCTGATTAGCACTAAAGGTCAGTTGATTATTCCTCAATTGGGAGATTTATTGATAATCTGTGCCTGTTTTTCTTGGTCGCTCGGTAATGTTTTTATACGCAAGGTGATGATAAACAATAAAAAAGTTAGTGGGGATATTGTTTCTTTCTTAAAACCACTTTCAGGAATACCAGTAATTTTATTAATCATTTTTTTGTCTCCAATGTATCCTGAATCAATGAGAGAGATATTTGCGGTTGATTTTTTTAATTTTGATCATTTGCATTACGCTGTATTGGTTGCACTCGCTCTTTCTACGATGTGGATTTTTCTTAATCGTGGTTTACAATTTGGTACTGCTTCGTATATGACAATGATGTCTATGTCTACATCTGTTCTAGTAGCTGTTATAGCAATTATATTTTTAGGTGAAAGAATGGAATTGGTACAGGTAGCTGGAGCGTTGTTGATAATTTCAGCTGGTTTTATTACTCATTATTTAAAGATTAGTGATCAGTAAGAAAAAATAACTAAAACAATAAATAAAAAAAGGGCTCGGTTGTGATGACCGGGCCCTTTTTTTTATTTAAAAAACCGCCAACTAGGCGATTTTTGTTATTTCTATTTCTTTTTTCTTTCCTCCTATTTCTATTTTAAACTTTTCATTCAACCTTTTATCAATTAAAGCGGAGCCGAGAGGGGAGTTGTCGGAAATTATATTTTTGGTTGTGTCTATTTCGGAAGATCCAAGGACCGTGTATGTTTTTTTCTCATCATCCATTTTAATATCTACTGTATGTCCCAACGCTACAACCTTTGCATTATCTTTAGGTTTTATTATTTTTGCTAGAAGTATTTGACTTTCAAGTTCTAAAACACGTCTATTTGTTCCTCGAAGTTTTCCTTTAGCTATTGAATACTCTACATTTTCGGAAAAGTCTCCGTTTTGAGCTAGCCTGTTTGTTTCTTTTTGAAGATGGGGGAGTCTACCCTTTAATTTTTTTAAGTTATTCAAAATTTCATCATACTTTTTTTGTGTGATGTGTGGATCGTGTTCCGGATTTGCGTATGGACTTGGGGCTGTTACTGGTACTTGCATAATATTAATTTAAGGGATCCTTCACATTCGTTCAGGATGACAGACAGTGAGTGAGGATGACATATGTTATTGGCAACCCCTTCTAACCTTCCCTTGGAAATGGGAGGAAGTAATAAGAGTGAGGATAATAATAAGATAACTCTATCACACTATCCACAATTTGTCTTACTTTACTTTGTCTATTGTATGGTTTGTGATATAATAATAACACTATTTTTAAATAAAAATTATGAACTTAAAATATTGTAAAATATTATTCTTGAGCATTTTTGCTTTAGGAGTTTTTTGTTTTGCACAAAATTCTTACGCAACTACTTTTTATGCAAATTCTTCCTTGGGTAGTGATTCAAATAATGGACTAACTTCTAGCACTTCATTTAAAACTTTTACACAAGCATACGCCTCATCAACTGCTGGTGATACTATTGACGCTACTGGTACCTTTGATTGGGAAAATGATGCAGACGAAACTGGTGATGAAGTTGATGAGGGTTTTACAATAGCAAAACAATTGACCATCCAAGGTCATGGGCCGGAAAATACTATTTTTCAAGCTGCTTCAGCTGACGATACCGCCACTAGACGTGTTTTTAAAGTTACTGAGGTGGCTGATACAGTTGTGTTTGATAGTTTGGCTATTAGATATGGTAATCCTAGTTCAAACTATAAGGATGGTGGGGGTATAGAAACTTATGCTACTACCACTATTAATAATTGTGAAATACATCACAATAGAACACCATACGGAACTTGGGGTGGCGGTGTTCATACTGATGAAACAACGGACAACCCTTTGATTGTGACAAACAGTTCTATCCATCATAATTATACTTATTATGGTGGTGGTGGAATTTCATTTTGGGGGACTGATTCCTCGTTGGCTTTTTTAACACTAACAAATAGCACTGTTTCTTTTAACGAACGTTCTGCCAGTAGTGGAAATTCAGAAGGGGCAGGTATAAATATCTGGAATGGTAATGCAATAATAACAAATTCTAGCATATCTTATAATATAGGTAATACAGGTGCCACTGGTATTAGTCTTCAAGATGCTGATGGTTATATTTATATGCGCAATACCATTGTTGCAGAAAATACTAATGAGCAGGGAGGTAGTTATAATGCTCAATATAAGTATCGTTCTACTGGATATGGAAATACGGTGGATGGTGGCTATAATATTATTGGGGGTTATTATGTAAGCTATACTTATGATTGGAGTACTAATCCTACTAATTGGACTGACACCAATAAAGGTAGTCAATATGAGAGTAAGATTTTTACTGATGGTACTGTTACAGGAACTCTTTATTTAGATACTACCCTAGGTCTTAATGATAGTAGTAGTACGATCAGAACCAAAACCTTTGCTTTAACCGATTCAGACAGTGTAGCAATTAACAACGCAACTACCACTGTCCATCAAGGTATAGATATACCTTCGACTGATCAACGTGATGCCGGCAGGAATGGGGCAGTGGATATTGGGGCTTTTGAGTATAATGGTTCTGGTTTGGATACAAGCATGCCAAGTACGCAGTTATC
>Ga0222658_1001000_pt1 | contig 13357 bp, 23 predicted proteins | sample AntAcemetagen476_FD_179830 | JGI IMG/M metagenome (GOLD analysis project Ga0222658, IMG submission 179830) | Saline water microbial communities from Ace Lake, Antarctica - #476 | ecosystem: Environmental > Aquatic > Non-marine Saline and Alkaline > Saline | place: Antarctica: Ace Lake... | reverse complement strand
AAATAGTAGATTTATTTTGATTAACACTGACTATTTTTATTATATATTAAATCATTAAAGTCAAAAAAGTCAAATTCATTACAAAAACTAAAGATTTTTGTGTTTTCTTTGACGGGTCACATAAAATTATATTATTGTCATTTATTTTTTTTTAATTAAGTTAAATCTTTTAAATTTTTTCTCCATATATCAGTATATATAAAAATCAACTTTTATAAAATTTAATATATAAATAATAGTGTGCAAAAAATAATGAATATAAAGTGAAATTTAGTATAAGTAAAGATAAAACGAAATTAATATTAAAAGAATCTACTAGAGAAGAATATAATCAATTAAAAAATCAACTCACTCCTTTTGTGAATAATTATCGTTTCATGCCTAAATTCAAATTAACAAATTGGGATGGTACTTTCGATTATTTTAATACGGGAAATATAGATATAGGATTATGGAATGAATGTCATAAAATTTGTAAAGAATATGGTTATCCATTTAAAATTATCAATAAAGAAGATTTTCCAAGAGATAATAAAATAACAAGAAATGATATTCAACAATTTATTGATGATTTTTATGTTAATTATAAAGATGAAAAAGGAGAAGATTTTATTCCTTATAGTCATCAAGTAGATGCTATTTATAAAATGTTAAAACATAAATTTTGTTCAATTGAAGTTGCAACTGCTGGAGGGAAATCATTAATTTTTGCATCAATGATTTTTTATCTTTTAAAACAAAACCCAGATTTTAAAATTCTATTAATAGTTCCAAATATATCTCTAGTAACACAATTTTATGATGATATTATTGATTATAATCAAGGATTTAATAAAGAAAATAAAAATCCATTAAATATTAATATTCAAGAAATTATGTCTGATAAACCAAGAAAAAATCGAGATGAGGAGGAACCAAATATTTATATTGGTACATTTCAATCATTAATTAATTGGGGAACTGAAGATTTAGAACCAGATTTCTTTAAACAGTTTGGTATTGTTGCTGCAGATGAGTGTCTTCACCCAAACACAAAAGTAACTATGTCAGATAAATCAAAAAAAGATATAAAAGACATAAAAAAAGGGGATATGGTATGGACATTTAATGAACAAACTAAACAAAAAGAAATTAAAGAAGTTGATTATGTGTATAAAAATTTATCAAAAAATCAACAAATGTATGAGATAGAAATGGAGAATGATGAAACTATATGGATTACAGGAAATCATAAAGTATTATTAATAGATTTTTCTTGGCAAAGAGTTGATGAATTAACAGAAGAAAGTGAGATTTTAAATTTTTATATATAGACACATAAAACTAAATGTATTCAAATATGAAAAAAGAAATAATTATTTGTCCAAAATGTGATAATCATAAAATCAAAGATTATTTTGATCGTTCAGAACAAAGATATAAATGCTTATCTTGTGGTCGGTCATTTAAAGATACTACAAAAAAAACAAGAACGGTAGTTGATAGCGATTATTTTATAGTTAAAACTGATGAAGATAAAAAGAAATTATATGATTTCTTGTTTGTTGAATTAAAAAATAGAAAAAATAAGAATACCATATTTTTATGAAAATCAACAACATACATACATTGTTGATTTTGTTAATAACAAATATAAAATATTATTTGAAGTGAAACCTAATTCAGAAAAAACTAAAAAACAAAATGAAACTAAAAGAATATATGCAAAAAAATGGTGTGAAAAAAATGGATATAAATATATGTTTATAACAGATGAATGGTTTAAAAAATATTATGATGAAAAATACATACAAAATCAACCAATGAAAGAAAAACTTATAAAAAATTTAAAACAATTTAAATGAAAATTAAATCAATTAAAAAAATAAATTATACTGGAGATGTCTTCAATATTAGAATAAAAGATGGTAATAATATAACAAATAATTATTATGCTAATAATTTGTGTGTTAGTAATTGCCACAGAGCGAAAGCTGCACAGATACAGACTATTATGAAAAAAACATTTGGATATGCAAAATATAGAATTGGTATGTCTGGGACTTATCCGGGAGATAATACATCAGAATTTATGGCAATTGAGGGAGTAACTGGACCAACTGTTATAAAAGTTAAAGCTAAAGAGTTAATGGATAAAGGATTAATTTCTAATGTAAAAATCAAAGCATTGATTTTACAACATGATGATAAATCCTTTTCTGACAATGTTGCAACAATAAAAAAATATGGTAATGGTAAAAAAGCATTTGAATTAGAACAAGAATATATTAAAAATTCTTCAAAAAGAAAAATGTTTATAACTAAATTAGTAAATAAATTTAAAAATAATTCATTAATATTATTTCATAATACAGCTTATGGTACAGAATTATATGATTTTTTTAGATCAAATATTTTAGATAAAGATTTTTATTATATTGATGGATCAACATCATCTAAAAAAAGAAGTTTTATTAAACAAGAAATGGAAAAAACTGATAAAAGAGTTAAAATATTAGTTGCATCATTTGGGACTTTAAGTACGGGTGTGAGTATTAAAGCATTAAAGAATGTTGTTTTTACTCAAAGTTTCAAATCAGCTCAAATCATATTACAAAGCATAGGTAGAATACTTCGTTTGCATGAAGATAAAGAAAATAGTAAAGCAATGGTTTTTGATTTAGTTGATAGATTTCATTCAACATATAAAAATATTTTATATAATCATTATATTTCAAGAAGAAATGAATTATATAAAATTCAAGAATATGATTTTGATGAAATGAAAATAGCTATTTAATTCTTACAAATTGACATTTCAAAAAATATTCAATTTCTTGTTGTCTAATTATATCTTTTTCTTTTAAATTACCATTTATGAAATGCTTTTTTTCATCAAATTCATAAACTACATTATTTTCTTTATCATAACCATCTAACCAATAACCTAATTCTTTAATATGATACTCTCCATCATTTTTGGCATGTTGAATATGAATTTTTTCTTTTAAAGAAATTTCATCAAATATTTTACAAGCATCAGAATTAAAATTAGGTGTTATTTGATATCCATTTTTTAGATTATCTTGTATTCTTTTTAATGTTTTTAATCTTATTGAGATAATACCACATTTCGGACAACCTCTACCACGTAATAATTCACTTGGTCTTATATGAAAAAATTCATTATGAATTAAACATTTCATTTTAATTTTTTGATGTGAATGTTTATAAATAATATATGAATAATCATAATTTATATTCTTTTTTAATTTTTTGAAAAAATTCTTTTTTCTTTTTTCTAAATATAATTCATTACTACATTTTTTACAGGCATTACCAACAAGTAGTTCGTTTGGAGTTTTTAATAGTTTACCATGTTTTTTACAATAAAATTCTATTTTTGTATAATTATTAATATAATTTATATTAGAAAAATCATATTCATTTTTATATATTTTTATCATTTCAGATATGAAATCATCTGTTGTTTTTAATGATGCTGATGAATTATGGTAAAAATTTTCACCATATCGTTCTTTTGTAGTTTTTATCATTTTTTCAGAACGATTTTGTTTATATTTTTTGCCATATTTTTCGATATTTGTTTTATGTTCTTTTGTTTTAGCACAAGATTGATCACAAGAATAAATATTATATTTTTTAATATTTTTTAAATAAGCATTATATCCAATTTCTTTTTCAATACCACAGATATCACATTTCACTTTAACTTTTGTTTTTGTGTATTTTTGTAATTCAGAAACATAAACTTCAATTACATCAAAAATATTAATATTTTTATAACCATTTTCTTTATAATGTTTTATGTTTTTTGATGCAATTTTTATTTTAACTTTTTTTGTGATTATCATATTTTTGAACTTTATTTACTTTATATATAAAATAAAAAAAGTAGAAAAAATGAATAAAAAAGATAATTCAAAAATAACATTCACAATCAATAACAAAACAAAACAAACTTTTGAAGAATATATAAACAAAAATTTATTAAATAAAAGTAAAGTTATAGAAAAACTTATAGAAGAATATTTGGAAAAAATATCTATTAAGTAAGCTATTTTTTAATATTTTTAATATTTTCAACTATTTTTTTTGTATCAAATGGGATATCATCAATATAATCTTCTTCTTCTAACAATATTTTATAAATATTTTCTTTCTTTTTTAAAATATTATATTCTTTAACTATTTTTTCTGTATCAAATGGAATATCATCAACATAATCTTCTTCTTCTAATTCTAAAAGAAAATATTCATTAACTATTTTTTTAGTGTTAATATTTTCATTTTTTTCATTTTTTAATGATAGAATATATTTTATCATTTTTTCTGATTTTATTGGTGGAATGGTTGGTAAGATAATTGCATTAGCAACTAAATTTATACTCATAAAGAGTATTCCTATTATTATTGTTTTTATTATTGTTTTTATCATTTTTTTATCATTTTTTTTTAAATTTTTAATTAATTTTACTTCATATTGCAATTATCATACCACAATTTATAACTAAGTTAATATTAAGTTAATATAACTAATTTTATTATAATTATTATTCATTATTGTTCATTATTGTTCATTATTGAACTATAAATATAATAAATTGAACACATATAACGTACAACTTCATTAAAAGTTACAAGAAGTTACAAAAAAATTGAATTAAAAATTGACTAAACTTTTATATTTGTTTTAAATATAAAAAATATGATAAATATTGAAAAGGAAGTTCTATGACAAAAATCTTGTTGTAGGTAAAATCATAAAATCATAAAAGTAAAAAATACTTAAAATATTTAAGTCTGTTTCTGGGACAGAAATCGGACTCTAAACAAAAATACGGTGAGGCGTTCTCGTTGGAAGTCTATGAAACGTGAAACACACAAATCTTTAGTTTGTGTGTAGTTCATTGCAACTGAAATAAAATATATTTTATGTCCTAAAGTGAGACAAACAATATTAAGAAAAAATAAATTGGAAAAAATATTACAATGAATAAATTAAAAGAATTGAAAAAAATATTAGATATTTTTAATTTTATTAGAAAAGATGAAGAGTATCAACATGGCGTAACTTCTGAAGTTATATTTACAGTAAAAAATTCAAATATATATTTTCAATATAAAGAAAATTTTGATTTTTTATTTATGTATTTTAAAAAGAATATGTTTAAAATTTTTCCAGAAAATGTGAGAATTGAATATCATCATGAAGATGTTCTAATATTTTTTAAAACTGTTGATAGTGTTATAGATTATTTTAATATATTATTTAAAACAGAATTAAGAAAGAATAAATTAGAAAGAATATTATGAAAAAAATGATATATATAGATAATGAAGTTATTGAAAAATATCAAAAGAAAATAGTTGATTTACAAAAAAATATAGAAAAAGTTAATCTTTTAAATAATAAATTAACAAATGAATTATCTTTCTTAAAAGATAGTGGTGAAGAGATTTTAGTTATTGTTAAGAATATTGATAAAAATAACACATTTGAATATAAATCGACAGAAAAAGAATTATTAAGTCAAGTTGTTTCTGAAAATCATAAAATTAGAGAAAGATATGATGAATTATCAAGAAAAATAGATAAAATGGAAAATCAAAAACAATTTCTTTTATTAAAATATAAAGAAATGGAAAATCATTATAAAACTCAAATTATAAAATTAGAAAATTATATAATTTATCTTGAAGATCGTACTTTAAATCAGAGAATTAGAAATGATAAAAAACAAATTATATCAGAAAATATAATTAGTTATGAAGATGTCATTTTATTAGAATCAGGAGAACAAAACTACATTAAATAAATTACTAAAAAAAAGAAATAAAAATTTAATATATAATAAAAAAGAAATAATTATATATGAAAACTAAATTTAATGAATTTGTAAATGAAAAGAAATCAGAAAAGAAACGAGCATTAAAAGTAGGAAATACTGTAGAAATTATTGGAAATATACCATTTGAATTAAAAGATAAACAAAAACCAATATTAGGTAAAATAACTAATATAGATGGTGCATATATATTGGTCAAACCTAAATATCAAAGACATGAATGTGAGTTTTATAGTGGTGAATTAAAGTATGTTAGTGAAAAATAATAACAAAAATTAAGAAAAAAATAATTATATATATGAAAACTAAATTTAATGAATTTTTAAATGAGAAGAAAAAGGAAATTAAAAAGTACGAAAAGAAAGATTATCTTGGAGATTATAAAAAAATATTACAAACTATAAAAAGTATAGAAACTGGATATTCAAGTGATGAAATTGAGACAGATATTGTTAAACATCCTAAATATGTTTCAAAAAATATATTAAAATTATCTAAACAATTGAAATCTGCATCAAAATTAGTAGATAATTTTGAGAAAAAATATGATGATTATAGTGATAAATTAGCATATATGGGCACCAATTATGCATCTCAAATGAATAATAGAATTAAAAAATTACATAAAGAATTAAAACGTGTAGCAACTGTTATTGGTGTTCAAAGAGAATATCCAAATTGGGATAATTAAAAATTTTTGACATTTAATAAATAATATATAATAATAAATAATCCATTAATTATTTGGTAAACGGTTTTATATATTTATTTGAATCAACATCAGAACATGACACAAAATACAAAATAGGTTTCTCCCGAAACAAATCTACACTTAAAAAAAGAGTTCAAGCTTTACAAACAGGTAATCCCAATAAAATTAAAATAGTTAATTTTTTTAATACAAAATGGGGAAGAAAAGTAGAAACAACATTACATCATATTTATTCATATAAAAGATTAGAAGGAGAGTGGTTTAACTTGGAACTTTATGATATAACAAATTTTGTTGAATCTTGTGAAAAAATAGAGAAAAATTTTGATATATTAAAAGAACACAAAAATTTATTTTTATAAAATATTATAAAACTTTTGATGGTTTATTTTATATATGAATAAAAATAATAGACACAAATGGATATATTAATAACTCCCGAAGACATTATCAAAAGATGTTTATATACAAAATATAAAAGATTTGTTTTAAAGAATAAGAAAAAAGAAGAAATTGATAATATTATCAAAGAAAATGAATTACAAATTATTAGTGAAGAAGATGCCTATGTTATTGGATTATTAAAAGTTGTAGAAACAGAAAATTTAATTCATAGATTTAGACTTGATATTGAAGAATTTATAAAAAATAAATCAACTATTCAAGAAGAAAAAGTTATAATTAGTAAATCTGCTTTGATTAAAGAAGTTTTAGAATTCAATGATAGATTTCCAGATGCATATAAACCAGATTTTGTTTATCAATTATCAATTAATGAATTAAAAGAATATGTATTAAATGTTGCCGCAGAAATAGAAAAATTACAAATTATACAAATACCATTTAAAGAAAAAATATTTACATATGTTCAAAGTAAATTTGTAAATAAAATAGTTAAATGGAATAAATTAAATTAGAATTAGAATATATTTTAAGAATGTTAGAAGATTAAATTTTGTTTAATTAAAATTTTGTTCTATTTTTGCAATTAAAATAAATAATAATATTAATTAAAATTAACCATATGACTAAAGTAAAAATATTTTCAGGTTCAAATACAAAAAGTTTGGGAGAAAGTGTTGCTCAAGCATATCATAAAACATCATTAAATAAAACAAAATTTACAAGATTTTCAGATGGAGAATTTATTGTTTCAATAGACGAAACTGTTAGAGGAACAAACACTTATGTTATTCAATCAACATCACAACCAACAGATAATTTATTTGAATTATTAATGATGGGAGATGCTTTAAAAAGAGCATCAGCAAAAAATAGAGTTGCAGTAATACCTTATATGGGATTTGCGAGACAAGATAAAAAAGATCAACCAAGAGTACCAATAGGAATGAAAATGGTTGCAGACATGATTGAAACTGCAGGATTTACAAGAGTTCTTGCAATTGATTTACATGTTGATCAAATTCAAGGATTTTTTAATATACCAGTTGATCATTTATCTGCATCATATGTTTTTATTCCTTATGTTAAAAGTCTTAATTTAGATAATTTGATTTTTGCATCTCCTGATGTGGGAGGGACAAAAAGAGCAAAGAAATTTGCAGACGCTTTTAATACTGATTTAGTTATATGTCATAAAACTAGACCACAAGCAAATATTGTAGGAGAAATGAAATTAATTGGTGATGTTAAAGGAAAAAATGTAATTATAATTGATGATATTTGTGATACTGCTGGAACTTTATCAAAAGCTGCAAATTTAATTAAAGAATCAGGAGCATTATCAGTAAGAGCAATGATTACACATCCAGTTCTTTCAGGTGGTGCATATAATAATATTGAAAAATCAGTTTTATGTGAATTAATTACAACTGATACTATACCTTTAAGAGATGAAAAAGAATTTGTAGATTATGAAAAATCTACAAAAAAAATAACAATTTTATCTGTTGATAAAATGTTAGCAAATATTATTAATCTTATTAATAATAATGAATCAGTAAGTTCTATATTTGAAATTAAAAATGGAACTGATAAAAATAAAAAATATGAATAATATAACCAGATATTGCAAACTTATCCAATTAATAAATGAATCAAATGATTATCTTGAAAATGAAAAAGATATTTATTGTGGAACATCATTTGAAGATTGTTATTCAAATGAATTAAATAATTTAAATAATTTACGAGAAGAATTTATGACATTAAATTCAACTTTTGAAAAAAGATTAGAAAATATTTAATTAATTTTTTTTAATTTTTTTGTAGCTTTATCTTTATAAAAATGATTATTTTTATTTATTATTTTTATTAAATGTTTTTTTGTATTTTTTTCATCATTTATTTTTAAATAAACTAAAGTTAAGTACCATTCAGATTGTTCTATAAATAAGTTATTATTATTTTTTATTATATATAAATCCCAGAAACAAAATTATTGGAATTATTTTTAAAAAATTTCTTAATATTTTATTTTTATTTAATTTTTTAATATTTTTAATATTTTTAATATTCATATTTATATTATCTGTATTATATTCAAAAACATGTACTTCATCATTATATTTTAAATTTATTACATTATAATTATCTTTAAATTGTAATTTAGTGATATATTTATCTTTAGATGTTTTATAATAATTATTATAATTATTCATCTTTTCAAAAATATTATCATCAATATTATTATCTCTTAAAATTTTTAAATCTGAAATATATCCATTTAACATAAATATTTAAAAATATTTTTAATTATATATAAAATTAAAAAATTAAAAAATGTTTGTTTGACTAATATATTATAAATATATAAAAATAAACAAATAAATATGAATAAAGATAAACAACAAGAAGATTATTTAAAGAAATTTATAAATGAAGATGATGCAAGAGAACCAAGAGAAATACAAAAAATACAACATGATAATAATTCATTAGATTTTCTTAATGTTGATCTTGATAATTTACCACTTGGTATGTTTTATAAATCAGGGTTTCAAATAAAAATACGTTCAGCAAAAGTATACGAGGTACAATCGTACTCCGTCGTGGATAATGTTAATTTCCTTGATGTAACAGAGAAAATGAATCAATTATTAAGTTCTTGTGTTAAAGTAATTTTACCTAATGGGAAAAATGGATCATATAAAGATGTTAAAGATGGTGATAGATTATTTTTAATATTTATGATTCGTGAATTAACTTTTCAATCAGGGAATTCATTAGCTAAAGAAGTTCAATGTGAATATTGTTCTCATGAATTTTCAATTCCATTTAGAGCAACACAAAATTCAAAATCTCCAAAAACTTTTGTATCACATGAAATGCCAAAAACTCTTAAAAAATATTTTGATAAAAATAATAAATATTTTGTTTTTAATATTAATGGTGCAGATTATAAATTATCACCACCAACCATTGGTATTCAAGAGATATTTTATCAAAATATTAAAGATAAAGTTCAAAATAAAAAAACACCAAATGTTTCATTTTTAAAAATAATTCCTTTTTTATTACACGATAGAATAACTATTACAGATGATGGAATTAAAGCTAAAGAAGATGAATTTAAAAAATATGATATGACAACTTTTCAAATATTAAATCATGCTGTTGATAAAATGTTGTTTGGTCTTAAAGAAATGAAGATGAAATGTCCAGAGTGTAGCCAGGAGGTCTACACAGATATCACATTTCCCGACGGAGCATCAAGTCTTTTCACTATTTCAAATCCATTTGATCTCCTTACTTAAATATAAATTTGAATTTATGTGGCAAAAACAAATATCTCCTTCTGAATTTAATCAGATGGCATATTGGGAATTTGAACAATATATAATTTTTCTTTCAGAAAGAAATAAAGAAGAAAATGATTCACATGAAGATCAAAAACAACAACAGGAAGATACACAAAAATCTATGATGCCAAAAATGCCAAATTTTAGTAATTTTAATCCCGGAAAATTTGATATGCCTAAATTTTAAAATATAATTTTAATATATAAAAGAAAATAATATTAATATGAAATATTTGAAATTATTTGAAGCATATGGTGAAATAAAAAAAATATCATAAAGGTTATACTAATAAAAGAAGTTGAACGTGATTGGTCTGAAGATGCTTATAAATATATTGATGAACTACACACAGAAGTTATAGAGTTGTGGGGACTGATTTAAAAGGTGAAAGTGAAGGAGAATTAAAACATTTTGTATGCTAAGAAGAAATAAATAAATTAGATAATTATAAAAAATTATCAAATCATTATAAAAATATGGAATAAATATATGATACCATTAAATAAAAAATTACATTTCTTTGATTTAGATGGAGTTCTATGGTCAATGGATTCAAGAGTTTGGGTTATTGATAAAGAGGAACCATCAAATCCAATTATGAGATTAGATAAATTTGAAACAAATAGAATATTATCTGGATTTTATATTAAAGAAGAATTAGAAATTAGTTATAATGGAGAAAAATACCATATTTCAGAAAATCTTTTTAATAGAATTAAAAAGAAGAAAAATATCGATATTGAAAGATTAGGTTTATCATGGATTGAATTTTATGATAAAAAATATATTAATAATTCAAAAACTAAATTTTTATTTAAAAATATTAATCATTTAAAAGGAGAAGAAAATTATATTTGTATCTTAACAGCACGACCATATCGAGATAGACATGCAGATATATTGAATACATTAAGAATATCATTATTAGATATAGGAATAGATATTTATAAAGTGTATTTTATTTCAGATAGATTTTATACTAAACACAATGAAGAAATTAGTTTGAAAAAATCACATATATTATTAGAACATCTAATAGGAGTTAAAATAGAAGATGATAAATTTGTATCTAAAAAACAAGATTGGTATACTGAAGTTTATTTTTATGATGATGAAAAACAGAATATTGATTATGCAAATGATATGCAAATTTTATTTGATAGAATAATGAAAAAAACAGATGACGAATTATTTTTAACAATAATTGAAAGAATAAAAAAATATGATATATTTTTATATACTAATTTAGTAACAAATAATGATTTAAATAGATTTGTGACAACAAAAATAAAATTATTAGAACCTGTTAAATATCCTATTAAATTAGAACATATTGAGAATTTTAAGAAATTTTTAAATGGATGATATATTTTATATATATAATTAAAAATAAATATATTTAGTATGGCCTCAGATACATTATTACAATTAAATATAAATTTGGATGATCTTGAAGAAACAATTTTAAGTTTCAAAGAGAAACAATTTGACTTGCCTAAAATTGATTTTACTAAATTTTTTTTAACAGAAAGACAAGCAATGAAAAAATCAATGATGATGTCAGATCCGAATAATAGTGAAGAAGATGCACAGTTTGTAGTTTATGGGAAATTAAAATATAAAGAAGGTTTATTAGAAAAAAACATTTCTAAAATATTTTCTGATAATGAAAATAAAGATCCTGATTGTGTTGATTATGATTATGCCATATCAGAAAATCATCCTTTAAAAGATGAGATTAAGAAAAAATTTAAAGAATTTAAAAGAGCTATTAGAATATTTATAATAAATGCGAAGGATTTAATTAAAAATATAGCTTCAACTATAAAAAATATACCAACTCAAATGGGTGCCGCGGTTGCCGCATTGATTGTTACTCCACCAACAGCAGGTGCAGCTAATGTTCTTATAATGTTTAAATCTTTGATTGCCGCTCTTTCAGCATTATTATCAAAATTACCTATAATTTTATCATCATTAGGACCTTTTTCGTTTCTTCAAATACTTATACCAGATGAGTTAATTACAGGTTTTGTTACACCAATAAATACTATATTGGCAGTATTAAATGTTTCTTTAGGACTTATTTCAACTATTTATGGATTTATTAAACCTATAACACTTATAGCGGGGTAAAAAATTAAAAAATATTTTAAATATATATATGAAAAATGATAAAGATAAAAAAATAGAAGAATATGATGAAAAAATATTTGGTAAAGATTTTGACCTAGAAGATTTTAAGAATAAATCATTAGAAATAATAAAGAAAGTACAAGAAGAAATTGAAAATTTTGATTTTTCATTATTAGATAAAATTCAAAATATTAATTTTGATTTAGAAGATTAAGAAATTATGTTTTTTAATTTTTATTTTATTTTTCATTTAAGAATTTTATTTAATTTTTTAATTCTCATTTCTTTCTTTAATTTTGAAAAGTAATCATCTGAATTAAGTTTGTTTTTTAATTCTCTTATCAAAAATCGAATCTCTTCATTTGATAAATTATCAACTGGAATTTTAAATATTTTTTTCATTTAAAATTTTATTTAATTTTTTAATTCTTTCTTTTCTTTTTTGTTTTTGTAGTTCTTCTTTATGTAACTTTTTAAAAAATTCAGTTTCAACATCAATAATACTTGAATTGAAATATATTTCAATATCATTAATACTTGGTGCTGTCCAATTACCTTTTATTTTCCTAATTTTTGCTTCAACTTTTATACCTTTCATAAATACTAATAATTTTTAATGATAATTTCAACAGTTTTCTTATCAATCTTTTTTCTCGATACTTTATGTGACCCGTCAAAGAAAACACAAAAATCTTTAGTTTTTGTAATGAATTTGACTTTTTTGACTTTAATGATTTAATATATAATAAAAATAGTCAGTGTTAATCAAAATAAATCTATTTTAAAATGTTCTTTGACGTAATGATATGTGGTTCTGAATTAAAAACTTAATTCAGATAAAATCATAAAAGTAATAAATTAATTAACGATAACCAAGTTAATTAAATAAAATATAGTC
>Ga0222658_1000991_pt1 | contig 13425 bp, 12 predicted proteins | sample AntAcemetagen476_FD_179830 | JGI IMG/M metagenome (GOLD analysis project Ga0222658, IMG submission 179830) | Saline water microbial communities from Ace Lake, Antarctica - #476 | ecosystem: Environmental > Aquatic > Non-marine Saline and Alkaline > Saline | place: Antarctica: Ace Lake... | reverse complement strand
TTTTTTCGTAGCTCCGAATTCATTATTTGTGAGATATAGTCACGAATACGTTGCGCGCGTAACTGATTGTTATCATTGACAATGAGACTTGATCCGATCTTGATGACGGCGATGCCCTTTGCACATTTTTTAGACATTTGATTATTGGGTACTAATAAAAAAAGAGCCCTCTTTTACAGAAGGCGGAGTTTTATAGTTACGCGTACGCGTTAGATCCGCCTTCCTCTAGGAGGTGGCGGCGTTGGCAAACCGAGAACGATTGATGCGTACTTCACGATGTGAACAATAGAGTACAGAAAAGCCTACTGCAATGACTTGAGCGTAATTTTATTGGAGAACTATATGTTTTGTTACTATACTTATGCCATATGGCAAATTTTGAAACATTGGGGCCTGGTAATGGCGAAGAGGGATCTAATGTCGACACAAGTGGGCAGGCAGGCAGCAAATCGGTTCTCGATTTTATCAAAGCACACAGGAGCGATCGAGATTTCGAACTTAATGAAGATGCTGAAGGGCAACAGTCTACCAATTCTATGCCAGGCTCGCGAGCAAAGCTTGATACTATGGCAGAACGCGTCAGGCAAGGACTTCCTATCTGGCACGATAATGACAGAAAGGAGCTTGATGAACGCACTATAGAACCCACCGACGTACGTCGCTCGAGTAGGGATCGCTAGTTCTTCTCAATCATCTCGCTAAAGCGTGACTCATTGATGATTGTTACCTCCAGTTTTTTTGCATCGTCGTATTTACTACCGGGGTCATCACCTGCAAGCACGTAATTTGTCTTCTTGCTTACTGAGCTGCTCACTTTGCCACCGCGTGCTTTAATGAGAGATTTAGCTCCTTCTCGGCTGTAATTAGCGAGTGTTCCTGTGAGCACAAAAGTCTGGTCTTTGAATATCTGAGGCGCATGGCTGCCTTCTGGAATATAAGCAGTAACACCTGCGTTGCCGAACTTGTGTAGGAGTGCGCGGTTATCCTCCTCAGAAATCCAGTCCACAATCGACTGTGCTACAACCCCACCAATTCCATCAATCTCTGCAAGTTTTTCCACTTCAAGTGACTGGAGCATCTTGGCAATGTCATCCATGGAAACACCATCAACCGTTACCTTCTTTACCTCCAGTTCAAAGAGTGACCCCTGTCCGCTGGTGTATTCCTTCTGTTCGATAACCTGTTTTTTTGTAGGCCACTTGAGTCGCTGAGAAATGAGTTCTGCAGTCTCACGTCCCACGTGCCGGATGCCGAGAGCAAACAAAAATCTATGTAGCGGAATTATCTTCACATCCTCAATTGCAGAGAGCAGATTACCGGTCTTCTTCTCTTTAAATAGGGGTAACTGAGCAAGGTCTTCTTCCGTAAGAAAGAAGACGTCTGCCATATCAGAAACTAGTTGTTGCTCTAGCAGAGCTTCTACTGTTTCTTGTCCCAGCCCTTCAATGTTGAATGCGTAGCGCGATGCGAGGTGTTCCAATCGCTCTTGCCTTGCTGCACCGCACTGCGGATTTGTGCAGCGGTGCACAGCTTCACCATCAGGTCTCTCCAAGTCTGCGCTGCAACTTGGACAATGCTTGGGGAAGTGGAACGGCCTGGAGTCATCCGGTCGTAGGTTCTTCATCACCTCTACGACCTCAGGAATTATGTCTCCGGCCTTCTGCACAATCACCGTATCTCCAATGCGCACATCAAGTCGCTCAATTTCATCCGCATTGTGCAATGTAGCTCGGCTAACAATAGAACCTGCTATCTGAACAGGTGTGAGGTATGCGACTGGCGTAATGGCACCAGTGCGGCCAACTTGCATTTGAATATCCAGTACCTGTGCGGTTTTTTGTTCAGCGGGAAATTTGTACGCACGCGCCCAGCGTGGTGCTTTGGCTGTAGATCCAAGATCCCGCTGCGTGCTGCGATCATCAACTTTTATCACGAGGCCATCAATGTCATAAGGCAGGTCGTCTCTCTTTTTCTGATATTTCTCATACATCTTTTGAATGTCATCAAATTGTTTGCAGATCTGAAATGCACGATTTGTTGGCATGCCTGTTTCATGCAAAAAATCCATGAGTTCCCTCTGCCCCCTTATTTCCATTGCATCTGCTGATTCCCGATCCAGCGCGTAGCAGAACATCTTAAGATCGCGTGTTGCAGCAATTTTAGGATTCAATTGCCGCACGCTGCCGGCAGCCGCGTTGCGGGGATTCGCGAATTTCTCATCTTCTGAAAGGTCAGAATTCAATCGATTCAAGCTCTCTTTGGTCATATAAACTTCGCCAGAAACTTCAAGAATATCGGGTGCGTTCTTGCGATCTATTTTTATGTGGAGCGGAACTTCTTTAATTGTACGAATCGTGTGTGTCACATTCTCACCTTCTATTCCATTGCCGCGTGTTACCGCGCGCAGCAGAGAGAACTCATTACCTTTTTTCCGCTTGTAGACCAGCGATACGTTGAGTCCGTCAATTTTAAGTTCTGCGATGTATTCAAAGTTGATTTGTTCTTTGTCAATGGCTCGCCGCATAAGATCCGCCCATTCATCGAGTTCTTCGTGTGCGAAAATGTCCTGCAACGATTCCTTGCGGTGAACATGTTTTACCTTCGGCAATCGGCCATCCAGCGGCGCACCGACGCGCTGGGTGGGGGAGTCTGGTGAAACCAAATCAGGATATTCTTTCTCCAGTGCAATTAGTTCCTGTTTTAGCGAGTCGCGCACATCTTCAGAAATATCTGCTTTGTCATCTATAAAATATGCTTTGTTAAGCTTCCAGATCTCTTCGCGAAGCTTGGCTATGCGCTGCTGGGCTTGGTCCTTGTTCATTGGGAGCATTGTACATCTATTCGAAAATTTGATCATTTGATCATCAAGCAGTCATTTCATGGTCAAATAACTAAATGGACGATTGAGAAAATGTCAAAAAAACGCTATAATATCCTAATGGCTTCTGTACAACCCAAAACAATTTTCCGGAAAGCAAAAGAGATGGGCGCATCCGATGTGCACCTGGCCGTCGGCGTGCCCGTAACCTTTCGAATAGATGGCGAGCTGCAGCCAGTGAGCAAAGGAGCTCTCAAGTCCGCTGATATCTCAAAGGTAATCAAGGCCGTGCTTAGTGCAGATGACTATAAGAAGTTTCAGGAAGAGAATGAGGTAGATGCTTCTTATGCAGTTGATGCTGATCTGCGTTTGCGTATCAATTGCCTCGTTGAACGAGGGAATCCCAGCCTTGCCGCACGTCTTATTCCACAGGCAATTCCATCACTAGAAGACTGTGGAATAGAAGGTCCACTTGCAGATCTTTGTAAAATCAAAGAGGGACTTATTCTTTTTACAGGACCGGCTGGTGTTGGAAAATCCACATCTATGGCAGCCATGATTAGTGCGATTCAGGCAGAACGTGCAGTCAACATAATCACCATGGAAGATCCTATTGAGTTTGTGTTTCCTCCTGCAGAAAAGGGGATTGTTCGCCAGCGACAGCTTGGTGATGACTTTTCTAGTTTTGGAGAGGCATTGCGTCGTGTACTGCGCCAGGACCCAGACATCGTTATGGTTGGAGAAATGCGTGACCTAGAAACCATTGCAGCTGTACTCACGCTGGCAGAAACAGGCCATCTAGTTTTCGCAACTCTGCATACACCGAATGCTATGCAGACCATAGATCGTATTGTTGATGTGTTCCCACCTCATCAGCAGGCACAAGTGCGTAGTCAGCTTTCTCTTTCTTTGCGTGCGGTAGTTGCACAGCGGTTGGTTCCAAAAGAGGGTGGTGGCTTGGCAGCAATTCGCGAAGTGCTTATAAACACACCAGCTGTTGCACATATCATCCGCGAGAATCGTGCTCCAGAGTTAAATTCAGTTCTTCAAACTGGTAGCAAACATGGAATGACTACATTTGCAGCCGATGCGAAAAGATTGCTAAAAGATAAGGTAATTAGCAAAGAAACACTGCAAGAGCTTAAGGATATACTTGAGTAATCAACAAAACGTTCTACATGGTGATGGAACAGAGTTTTTCGCTTACCTAAGGGATCATTCGGAAACTCTACTTGTGATTTTCTGAATGTGTCTTGCATGAAGGAGTAAGTGGCAAAGTGGTTTTTGTGTACTGAACTTTACATATTGGCAAGTATTTTGTAGAGTACACGTTTCCTATGCAACACTTTCCAAAAAGTATCGAGTCACACCTGCGTACAGCGGGGCTTGCTGCAACAGAAATTCTTATTTTGCGACACATGGCAGACAGTAGTGCGTATACGCTTAGACAACTCGCATCTCGTACAGGGAAGAGCACGGGTGTTCTAGATCAGGCAGTTCGCAAACTTGTACTGCGTAAGATTATCCATCGCACGAATATGAATGGGGTGCCGAGTTATACACTCGCATCTCCAGATGCGATGACACGTTGGATAAACGAACAATCGCGCGAAGAGTTAACAATGCTCCGACGCAAGGAACAAGATATACATAATTTTTTCAAATCCATTCAACTACAAAAGCAGCGGCCACAACTCGATTTTTATGAAGGTGTAGAAGGAATACAGAAGGCATATCGGCAATTAATTCAAGAATCATCTGATGAAATACTTGGTTTTTTGCCAATGGAAAAAGGAGCGTACAAGCCACTTTCTTTTTGGCAGCAGGGATGGACGAAAGAGCGTAGACGTCAGCATATTGGATGTCGCATTATTGCTCACGATTCAGCCAATGGTCGACGATTGCAGTCTCGTGATGACCTTGAGGAACGAAAAACGATTCTCGTTCCTGTCTCAGATTGTCCTATTCGCGTATCACAGTTTATTGCTGGTGAAGCAATGATATGTGTAGATGAAAAGCAGCAGCAGGCGTGCCGATTACACTTTCCACATTTCGCGGCATCGCAACGTTCGCTCTTCGAATCAATTTGGACGCAACATGAATGTGAAAATTCAGATGCAGAAGATGTTATTTCTTCGTTAGATTCTATTACTTTGTCTGAGTTGGAGTTTTGTTCGCCGATCTCTGTTCCTCTATTGTGCGGACATGCTCGCTAGTCACACGTTCTGTGGATAGTGGTACAGATTGCGATCGCATACACCATCCAGCAGTTTGGTATAGCAGTTGCGCACCTACAATCGCATCCCAGCTTGGTTGCGTTTTACCTGGTGCAACTTCAACAACATCAAAACCAACAATTCTCTTTTTTGCTTCTACAATGCTTTTGAGGAGAAAAATGAATTCCTGATACGTAAGACCCCCCGGAACAGGTGTTCCAGTGTGTGGGCAAAGAGATTGGTCGAGGCCATCTACATCAATGGTTAGGTAGATGTCATCTGGGAGTGCATCAATAATCTGATGGCAGATAGTATTCCAATTTGTACCATGCGCCTTTGAATCTGCAATGTCTTGGTCAAAGAATATGCAGATCTGACCATTTGATTCTTGAACACGTTGCAATTCTTCTTCGCAAAACCCGCGCACGCCTACTTGTACTATGCGTTCAGCTTTTGTCCGCGAAAGTACATTGTCCATAACAGATGCATGTGAGTATGCAAATCCTTCAAATGATTTTCGCAAATCACAATGTGCATCAATTTGAAGTACGCCAAGTCCAGAATATCGCTCTGCATAGGCGCGAATAGCCCCCAGTGATACGGAGTGGTCTCCACCAATAAGTGCGGCTGTTTTTCCTGCATTGAGATGCTTAGTTACGTGTTCATACACGTATGAGTTCATCTTCCGGCACAATATTTCTACTTGTGCAGATAGTGCACGCAGTTCTTCCTTGCAGCCTTCCTCTATTCCTCCATTTGCAATGATCGGTGCGGCACATGCACGTGCTTCCTCATTCCATCCAACAATTTCAGCACATGTATCCAACTCCTCCATAGCGAGTCCTATCTCATACAAGCGCCCCAGAGATCTGTCATAGAGCTCTGTAAACATGCTAGCTTCAAATATGTCCTGTGGTCCTTTAGATGCCCCACCGTGCAATGATGCAGTCGCATCCCATGGAACCGGCACAAAGGCCAGTTTCGCTTCTTCTAGTGTTGTAGGAAGCCCGAAAATTCCGGATCCTTCTACTGCAGCGCCATCTGGGTTGAATGAGGGCATTGAGTGAAGTTTATACCCCCTAATAGAAAGAATCACTTGTCTCTAAGGGGGTGTCAGGATTCATGAATTCTGCTATAATAATGTGATGCCAAAGCGAAATAACAATTGCATATGCATAAAGGCTGTCCTGGAAATGTTCTGGACGCAAAAGCGTGTCATAGCGACATTGGTTTCATGTGCAGTGCTTGGCAATGTAATGACGTATGTTCTATACAACTACACACAAAAACTACTTAAAGAGCGCTTGCAGGATCGTATTGTTGCCATTGTTTCTACGGCAGCAACTCACTTAGACCCAGAGGATGTAAAAACCGTCTGGGACGAGAATGATATGGATACAGGTGCGTATGAGCGCCTAGTTACACAGCTGGAGAATGTGCAGAACGCAAACGAGAACTTGCTGTATGTATACATTATGAGACGCACAAGAGACCCAAATGTGCTTGAGTTTGTTGCAGATGCGCAAGGCCTCCTCACATTTGATGAGCAGGATTTTGATGGCGATGGAGTGGTTGGAGATGACGAAGTAGTACCAATACCGGGAGACCCATTTGAAATTGCCGACTACCCAACACTCAAGGATGAAGCTTTCTATCATCCTGTTGCAGCACCAGAACTGGAAGAAGATCAATGGTCGGTCATGCTTTCTGCTTATGCACCAATTTTCGATGACAATGGCGATTCGGTTGCCATCGTTGGTGTGGATGTAGAGATCACAGACTTTAAAATGCAAACACGCGCAACACTCATGCCATTCATGCTCTTCATTGTTGCGTTGATTCTTCTTCTTACACTACTCACACTCGTCATATTCCGTTTCCAGAGCGAGCGTGTTGCAATAATGCAGGAACTCGATCGTCAGAAGGATGAGCTACTTGGCATGGTGAGTCACCAATTGGCGACACCAATTACATCCATCAAGTGGTACCTGGAAATGCTCCTAGATGGCGATTCAGGCAAGCTAAATAAGGAACAACGTGATGAGCTCCAAACAATGCAGAGCACATCTACAGATCTTGCAGACCTCGTTAGCATGATTCTCGATGTGTCACGCATTCAACTTGGTCGCATGCAGATAGATCGTGTACCGCTCAAGCTTGATTCGTTCTTCGATGAAATTGTTACAGGTATTAAGCCAATGGCAGAAAAGAAGAAGGTTAAATTTACTGTCTGTAAGTCACAGGGGCTTCCGGTAGCAATGTTCGACCGACGCCTCATGCGGATGACGCTTGAAAATCTTCTTAGCAATGCTGTGAAATACACACAGTCAAAGGGTGAGGTAAAATTAGATGTGGTTGTGAAGAACAAAACTCTTCACTACACCGTAACAGATTCCGGATGTGGTATTCCTAAGAAGGAGCAGAGCAGAGTATTTAGTAAGCTATTTCGTGCAAGCAATGTTATTAAGTCGATTGATGGAAATGGACTCGGCCTATTTGCTGCAAAGGGTGCTGTGGAAGCACAAGGCGGAACCATAAGTTTCATTAGTAAAGAAAAGAATGGAACGACCTTCACAGTTGAGCTTCCATTGGAAACTCCAGAAAAGAAGCCAAAAAAGAAATCTTAGGACACAAGCACTACACCAATAGTCATTACTCCTACGGCAGTTAGTTTCCAGTAAATGTGAATTTTTGATCGTGCGTCACCAAATTTAAGTCCCATTGCTAGAGCTGCGAGTGACAACAAAAATACAAAGGCAGGTATTGTTGTTTCCAATGCTGATGTTAGAGAGGGGGTTCCAATATCCAATGCCTTTTGAGTTGCAGCGAGTGCTGCAAGATTAATTCCCTCAATTGTGAGGAAGAACCTGGTTCTGGGTAGGAGCTTTGGGAGGTTCCACTCGATCTCTTTGCGCACGCGAGTGAATAAGAGAGGGCAAAGGCCAACGAGTACCATTCCCCCCGACATCAATACAAAGACTTGCAGGTATGGCATTGCGCCATAGCTTGCATCAAGCAGTAAATATCCAATAGCTTGAAGTAGGCAAGCAATCACCATAAGCCAGAATGAGCGCACACGCATTTCCAGTGTTGTATCTAGCAAAAATAGGAATGTTGATGCGCCAACGAGAACAAAAATGCCAATGTATTCAGGTAGAGCCAGAACTTCACGAAAGAGTATGAAGCTCAAAAGCAAAATCATGGCCGGGATCATGTTCCAGTAAGCTGCAATAATTCCAGCTTCACTGTAAGAAAGTGCGTGGAAGTATAGGAGATAACTCAGCATGAATGCCGCACCTGCTATCACTGTGAAAAAGATTATGTGTTGCGGAGGTAGCGACCAGTGTAGAAATGGGAGAATGAATGGTAGGGGAGCAAGAATGATTACGAGTGTTGTAATAGCGCTCGTAATAACCCCCATCCACGGTTTATCAAAAATGTCCTCCACGCAATATGCATCGAGGATATGTACAACCGCGAATAGAAATGCCCCAAATAGTGCAAGAATTAGCCAGAGCACAGGTGGCACATGGTAGCAGCTCTAGTCTTAAGAACTTACAAGTTTCTCCTGTTGCTTTAATGCCAGCTCTTCGCCCTTCGAAATTGCCTCAGCTCGTGCCTCTTCATCTTTCTCCAATACATACTGAAAAATAAGTGGAGCTACGATGCTTGCATCGGAGTTAATGGTGAAGTTAACCGTATCTACATCCAATTTATGCCAGGTTACCTTTTCGTTAGGTGGACATCCTGAGTAACCGCCATATGAGGTAATAGCATCACCGATGTGGCAGAAGTAGCGCCAGCGCTTACATGGCTTTTCATGGTCCTGAAGTATGGCTGGTACTACACACATGGAGAAATCTCCCGCAATACCTCCACCAATTTGGAAGACGCCGATTTCACCACCTTTGTCGTTCTCCAGATACCAATTTGTAAGATGCTCAAACTGTTCGGTTCCGGGCTTAATAGCGCTATGGCTTTTTACATGTCCTTGCATTACATCTGCGCAGAACATGTTACCGAGTGTGGAGTCTTCCATCCCCGGTGTGTAGACCGGAATGTCTTTTTCACAAGCTGCTAATAACCATGAGTTTTCCATGGGCACATCATTTTTACCCTCAAAGAAGCCATTTCTTATTAACTTATAGTAGTACTCCCAGTGGAAATAACTCTCACCCTTCTCGGCAGCATCTGACCAGAGTTTGCGTAGTGCTGCATGCATCTCGAGCATAACATCTTCCGGAATACACGTGTCGGTTACTCGGTTCATACCTTCGTCTCTAGTTTTGGCATCGTCTTCCATTGTTAAGTAGCGCCAGTCTGGTTGAAGCTTGTAGGACTTATTTGCAATTAGATTAAAGAGGTCTTCTTCAATATTTGCTCCTGTTGAGGAAATCGCATGTACTTTTCCGGCACGAATCATCGGAGCGAGAGTAATTCCAATTTCAGCTGTACTCATTGCACCTGCAAGGACCACAAGCATCTTGCCACCACCCATAGAAAACTCATGCCATCCCTTCGCCGCATCCAACGTTTCTCTGGCGTTGAAGTGCTTAAAGTTCTTCTCCATGAAGTCCGCAATGGTTGGCATAAATCAATAGGAGAGATAATGATTAAACAGCAGCAGACGCAAGTGCTGGCTCCACTGCATGTGCAGTTATTGGTTCCAATATTGTCTGTTCGTTAAATACACGGTCACCGTTACCTTTAATATCTAAAATACTTTTTCCTGCGTCATCTTCAATTTCTCTATTTATGAATGTGGCACGCCAATCTGTAAGACTGCAGAACTTGTGGCACATCTCAATTACTTTCCGCCAATCCACAGATTGGCAACTGTAAAAGTCGATGCGAATGTGCGGCTTCCCCGGACTCTCAAAGTAATGCGCGCTGATATGGCTAGTTGTTATTGCCTGTATAAATGACCAACCAGGAGCACGAAGATCAGCGGCATCATGAAATTGCATGGAGCCGAGAGGTTCCATATTTAATACGTGCAGTATTTCATCGATGAATTTTTTCGCGTGTTGCATACGTCCTGTTGGATTCAATGGTTGTTCAAGATATGCATCGAGAACAAAAATCTCATGTCGAAGCCGAATTGGTGAGTCAGTAAAGGAATCCATCGCTAAAAAGCTATTAAACGATGGGACCTATTGTCCTTTGCATCAGCTAGTAGTCAAAGACGCTATAAGGCATGAGAAAGCGGAATGTGTCATGCTCAGCTTCATATCTGAATAAAAAAATTATCCGTGAATTGGATTTAGCCCTTTTATAGAGAGAAAAACGCAGTAATTTTACTTTTGTTCATTTGAATACAAAATTTGTTCGAATAGTAAATATTCGCAGATTATTAAGGCATACATTCAAAAGAAAATGGACCGTCCGGAGACGGCCCATATTGGTGCTTAGCAGACTACGATCTACTTGGGGGGAGGCCCCCCGGTTTGTAGAAAGCCTTTGTGATTTTATTGAATATATGCACATTCGCGTATGATGCACTACATGTTCGGCTTCCTTAAATCTAAGTCTACTTCCAAACATCGCCTCGCACTGGGCATGCTCCTGTTTGCCGTGTTCTGCTCGCAAACACAACCAGTGTTTGCCAAGCTTCTGTATGAAGATGGGTGGACTCCGGTGAGCGTGTATTTTTTGGCGCTTCTCGTTGTAGTTGTGTTTCTTGGTATTCATGAGTTTTTGGAGTTCTCCGAAACAGAACGTTGGGACATGAGTAAGGAAGACATCTTCGGAACCGTACTAACAACACTTCTAGGAGGTGTAATTTCACCAATTCTGTTTTATACCGGTTTGTTGCTCATTAGCGCTTCCGATGCAGTTCTCATTTCAAGCTCGATCCCAATATTCACAGTCATGTTCGCTGTAATATTTTTAGGTGAGCGTTTTAATACAGCTACTGTTATTGGGACAGTATTTCTATTTAGCGGACTTGGCATGTTGCTTTGGTCAGATATCCAGCAAGCGCAATTGAGCGTTGGTGTGCCACTTATTCTTGGAGCGGCGGTCATGTCTGCGCTCACAACTATCGTGCACAAAAAGTACATCAAGAATCGTCATCTAGATTCAGTGGTCTTCGTCCGTGTCACATTGAGTGTGTTGCTTGTAGGTGCCTGGATGTGGTTCACAGAGCCCGAATCCTTCGAATTATTCCTTGAGCCACAGAAGCTACAACTTGTATTTGGATTGCCGATTTTGGGCATAATCATCCCGTCCTTTTTCTTCTTTGGTGCACTAAGAAGACTAAAAGCTATGGAGGTTGGAATCGTGGCAGGCGTAGGTCCCATTGCTGGTGTGCTATTGGCTGCCGCTTTCCTGGGAGAACAGATTGAACAAACGCAGGTTGCAAGTCTGCTGCTAATAATTTTTGGAATCCTAAATATAAACGTGCCACTTACACGCTGGCGAATTGTGCCAACGCGACTCATGGGAATTGGACCATTGCGAAAGTAGTTACTACCTGCCTTTTAGCGCGTTACTTAGCTTCCACCACGCTATTAGGAGTGAGGCACCAACTACAATCAGAAATGTTGCCACAATAAAGGCGAGAAGGTCTGGTGCTGCAAGAATGGCAAGACCAAAAATAACACAGAGAATCCCATTAATCAGAAGTCCGCTGCGTACGCCTGTGCTTGGTGGCCTTTGATTTCCGAAGAGTGAGAGGAACATGGGTACGAGTATATAGGGAGTAGGGAATGGGGAATAGAGAGTAGGATTAGGACAGTAAACTCTTATTGACATTCACGTGAATACAAGTACAGTTTTCTTGTTATGCAGCTCGCACTTCTAAGTCAAAAGAAGGCAAAGAAGACCTCCCGTCTCGGGAAGGGCAGCTGCTAGTACACTGAATTATTAATTCTAGTAACACCCCTTCCTGCGGGTGTTTTTTTATATTTTTTCATTTCTTAATTATGGATCAATCATCTACATCATCAGATCTTCAATACTCTGGCTCCACAGATCCAGGTCTAAACGCTGAGGCGAGTTATGACAGAATGATTTGGGATGGCAGCCAGGAGAGGCACAGCTACCAATCAGGTATAGAAGACTTATTGCAAACATGCATACAGCGCTTCAGGGCTTCCAGTAGATCACGTCTGGTAATTCGTACGAACATTGACTGCTCACTAGAGTCAAAAAGGTTGCAGGCACAACTCCAAAATGGAGAAAGCTTGGACATGCTTGAGTATCCAAATAGCCCAGATGGCAGCCGGCATATTACTATTGGCGTTAACAATCAGGAACGTGCGGTTCCCGAATATGCAATACAGTCGATGCAAGAGGCCGTTCACAGTAAAGTAGCAAAAATTGAAAATGAAATAGTGCAACAAGGATTCCGGCAGCATGCACTAGCAGAGCTTGATCGATCACAACGTATGGGGATGCGATTTGACACACAGGCGTCAGTCGATGAGCTCTATGCTCTTTGGAATCCTACGTTTGGGTGGACACGTGAACAATGCGATGACTATGCAAATAGAGAAGTAACAGACGAGCCTATTTTTATTCTCCGCAACCAAAACAATGATGCAATATCGGGGGTGTTGTTTTCTGGTGAAGAAAGCACGGAGTGGGCAACTCTGCCGGAGTACCAAGGTAATGGGTATTTAATACCTCTTCTAATTTACTCAAATTGCTGCCTAATTCGTGATGGTATACAGTTTGCCTTTGCAGAGACGAGGTGGAATCGCTCATTTTCCCCTGCGATAAAAAGTGGTTTTGAATTACAAATACAACCGCACACACAATGGCTCCTTACAAATCATGTCACGGTTGGAGATGATCCGACTGTAGATATTCCCGATAAATGGAACCAAAACTCAAATATGTTTGGCAATGAAACAGATGGAAAAATGCTTAGGAGTTTTGCTTTCACATATTTGAATCCTACCAGGTTCACTCCTGAGATATTGGATGCATACCTTTCCCAACTTTAATCATGCGCTATCCCGAATGTCTCAATTCTCTTTGTATTCATCCTCTCCTTGGACAGCAGATCCAAGGTGATCCATTCTTCATTCCTATCACGTCTGAGAATGTTGCACTACGTACACTTGATCTTATGGATCAACACAAGTTCCAGGCATATCTTGATCGTACATATGGCAATGATGCATGGGGTATTTCTGATTACTTGGAATATCGGGAATCTCTTCTTGGGCATCTTCCACAAATGAGTGTCAACAAGCGGTACTATCACTTGGGTTTGGACATAATCGTTCCAGCTGGAACTGCTTTGCACTCTCCTCTAGAAGGGAGGGTAAGACAAAGCGGATACGAATCTGGTCGGGGAAATTATGGTGGATATGTATTGCAGTATTTTGAAGGGGATTTTGAACCGTTCTACTGTTTGTTTGGTCATCTAGATATCAATTC
>Ga0222658_1000989_pt1 | contig 13430 bp, 23 predicted proteins | sample AntAcemetagen476_FD_179830 | JGI IMG/M metagenome (GOLD analysis project Ga0222658, IMG submission 179830) | Saline water microbial communities from Ace Lake, Antarctica - #476 | ecosystem: Environmental > Aquatic > Non-marine Saline and Alkaline > Saline | place: Antarctica: Ace Lake... | reverse complement strand
CAGAGTATAAATATACAATATCGCCTGCTACAAGGTCTTCCCCTGCTTCATAACTTAATATTTCAGTTTTAAAATTTGACATTTTACATTCCTCCTATTTAAGCAGTTATTACTGCTCCTGCTGCTGTGTGTAATCCAACCATACCTACGTCAATAGCTACTATAGATTCCATATCTCCAGCTGTACCTGGTAATCGACCATCAAATGTTTCTAGATTTGTTTCTTTGAAAAATACAAAGAATTTTTCACTATCTAAAACAATTGCGTGTACTGCTGCTCCGCCTTTAGTATCACTAATTAAGTCAAAGTCCATTACTTTCAATCCTTGCCATACTGTGTAAGTATTTTTTTGAGATTCTGCTCCTGGAACAGTAGCTCGGTACATTACATTTTTAAAATCAGTAGATTTTAATAGTGTTTTTTTACCTAAACTAGAAAGCGCAATTACATTAGCGTAAAAACCGTAAAGTTCTCCATCTGTATTTGCAGAAGTTACAATATTATATTTTGCATCTTCAATTGTGTCATAACTAATATCGCCAGTCACAGTGTTTGCTGTTAAAGCTGCACTTACCATACCATTCGCAATATCTTTACATACTAAACGCATAGTGGATTCTCCAGCTGCATTCATAAGTTTTTGGATAAAACCTTTAGCTCCACGTTTGATTAATCTACGTGTAATTTTGGTTCCTTGTCCATAAGTTTCTGTTTCTAATGTTACAGAACCTTTGTTGTCGTTCAAGTAGTTAACAATAGCTCCGTCTGCAATTTTTACTGCAGGTGAACCTGTTACTTTAGGAATTTTATAAGCTCCTGCTCCTGCAGGTAATCCCAATTCGCCAGGTGTTAAACTGATACTTGCGTCAAAATATGGTTGAAATCGATTATATGCAGAGTAATAAATTTTGTTACCCATTACAGTTGTATATAAATCAGCACTATTTGCCATATCGTTGTCTTCTTTAAAAGATTCAAGCATTTCTGTTTGCTCTACGTCTTGTTCCATTTCCTCAACTAACATTTTACCAACGGATTCGGAAATCACGTTTGTACCTGCTAGGTTGAAATCAGATAATTTGTTCATATTTGTTTCCTCCTTAGAGATTATTAATTTTTTACTTTATCCAAAAATTTTGGACATTTTCTCATCGTTACTTTCTGAGAATAAATTTGATTTTGCAAAGGTATATTTCATATACTCTTTTTTTGTTTTTGGTTTTTGAGGCATATCCTTTTTAGGTTCTTCTTCAGATTTAACTGGAGGTTTTTCCTCTGGATTTTCTTCATCTTCGTCTTCAGCTTCTTTTTTAACATCAGGTTTAGCTTCATCTTCATCTTCGTCTTCAGCTTCTTTTTTAATGTCTGCTTTGGGTTTAGCTTCATCTTCGTCTTCATCTTCAGTTTCTTTTTTAACTTCAGGTTTAGCTTTAGGGTCTTTTTCCTCATCTTCGTCTTCAGCTTCTTTTTTAATGTCTGCTTTAGGTTTAGATTCATCTTCTTCTTCGTCTTCAGCTTCTTTTTTCTTAGCTTCTTGTAAAGCTTCAATATCAGAAGTGTTCTTTGCGAGAATGGATGTAATTTTATCGAAACTTTCTTCATAAGAAGTTAGTGTCTCTTTCATTTCTGAGAAAGATTTCATATCTTCTTCATACTTTTGAATAAATTCTTCTTGTTCCATTGTTATTTTCTCCTATCTATGCTGTTGTAAAACAAATCCAATCAAAAGTTACATCTTCAGGTAATTCTTTTCCTGATGCTTTAACTACTATTGTGTTTGTACTTACTGAATCAACATATAATCCGTATTTGATATATTCGTCTCTTCCAACATCACTTGTTGGTGTAATGAATACTAAATTTGTTGCGTCTGCGCCTGTAGCCGTTACGGTTACTGATGCTTGAACGCCTGAAGCGGATGCACTAATTGTGCTACTTCCACCTACTACATATGTTCCTGCTGCCATTTTAATTTCTCCTATATATTTTAAAAATATATGTTATACTATAACCTTTAAATAAGTTATATTTAAATATATTTAAGGGTTTAAATTTCTAATTATAAATAACTTTTCAAAGAACTCTTTATTCTCATCCATTAAATTATCTACTTCATCTTTTTTCAAACGATATTTTTTAATAACTGCTTTGATAATATCCTTTTCTGATGTTCCTTTATTTGAAAGTTCATCAATAAAATCTTGAACATCTTTCATTGCAGATTCTTGTAAATCTTCTTTAACAATAATAGCTTTAAGAGCATCAACATCAATCTCTTTATTCTTACTATCATCACCACTAATTGTAGCTTTACCATCTGAAACTTTATGTACTGTAATTGTTTCTCCACCTTTAGTTTTGTATTTACCAGGTGTTATTGATTCTTCTAAACTTTGTGAATCAAAAGCTTCTGCTAAAGCAACTTCAAAGTTTGCTTTTGCACTATCAAATCCAGGCACTACAACTGTACTTGTTTCTAGCCATTCATTAATAGTAGCTTCTTTGTAATATTTACCTGACAATTTTTCTTTAATAGATTTTGCTCCACCAGTAACTTGTAAACTTACTCTTGGTTCATTATCTGCTTTCAACCAAGAAATATAATCTTTATTATAATCTGTTTGAAACACTTCAGCTTTACCATACATTCCATCATCTTCTAGCCAAGTATCAATCCATTTACCACGTGGATAAACAGTCTCACCATTTGTAACATGATTATGATTTAAAGTTTTACCTTTAAGCATATGATATGTTTCTTCAATACTTTTTTTATTATACATTACACCATTACGGCTTTTCTGATTAAAAGGAACAATACAAGCATTAAGATATAACTTTTTAGTTCCTGTAGATTCATCAAATGTTTCTTCAAAAGAAGCAGTTGAAGCTTCAATCCATTTGTTATTAATTGTGATTTGTTCATTCATTTTTTGTTTACCTAATATACACACCACATTGCTGCTGATGTTCCACCAAACCATTTTAGTGCTGTTCTTGAAACATCATCTGTTTCTAAAGAACCAAGAACTTCTATAGCTGAACCTGTTAGTAATGTATAATCTCCATATGTTGTTTTTGCTACTACCATTTTTACTCCTTAATTTGTTGAATTTATGTATGCATTAATTTTACTTAATGCTCCGTTAAAATCTTTAAAAGATGCTTTTCTCATATTTGGTTTTAATGTTCCTGAAATTTTTTCAATCTTTCCTTCTTGCCAAACCATAATCTTAGCGTATTGTGAATTTTCTAAATATCCACCTTCCCAGTCTGATTTTTTATCTTTGGATATTGATAATGCAATTGTTGGTTCTCCACCAAGTGTTGAAACATACCCAGCAACATATGGTGCTTTAATTTGTGATTTAAATTTTTGTAGCTATTGTTTAGCTTCTGCTTCATCTTTGTATGCTTCACTCATAACACTCTCATGTAATGCGTCTAAAGGTGAGAGGGATTCTTCACGCTCTACTTTCCATCCTCTACCTAATAGTTTTTTAACAGCTATATCTTCACTAGCATAAATATCATCACCTTTTTGTAGATGACCTTTAAAATAAAGTACTTTTCCTTTTCTATCAACTTTAGCTGTTTCAGAACCTTTACGTAAGAATGTTGATTCTTTCAATACACTCTCATATAGTGCGTCTAGAGGTGAGAGGGATTCTTTAATATCTTTATCAGTAAAAGTTCGTTTTTTTTTGTGAAAAGAACTTGATTTATTATCAATAGTTCCTGTATAAGTATTTCCAGATATTGATTTTATTTTAACGTCAAAACTTCCACCCATACCACTATCAATTCTTACTGTATCTCCAACCTTGAACTTTGTTGCTTCACTAAATACACTCTCGTGTAATGCGTCTAAAGGTGAGAGGGATTCTTTACCAATTAGTTCCATTATTTTAAACGAATTTACATTTTTTAACATTGTATTGTATTCTTTTCTTGATTCATCTAAAAATCCTTGTTTAGTATCAACACTCCAATTTTTAGCTTGTTCAACAACATCATTATTAATCCACTCTTTTAAATCTTTTTTCATTATCTTTATTTCATCTTTAGCTTCTTTTATAGTTTTATATATAAGCCAAGAACTATTAGAAAATTTAAAAGCAGTTCCCATACCACCACCAAATCCATTAAAATGATAACCTGTTAATCTTCTTCCTCTAAAAGTAAGAACATAATATTTTTTACCTTCTTTACCTTCACTCATAACACTCTCGTGTAATGCGTCTAAAGGTGAGAGGGATTGTTTAGATATACCATTCATTCCTTGTTTTATTAAGAGCATTTTTGCAGTTTTTTTATCAATATCATTATTAAATAATATTGTGCTTTTTTTCTTATTTATTAAAAATTTCACATTATTCTTTTTTAATATATCAGCAGCATCCTGAGTTGTTTCTTCATCTGAGAAACTTAATTTAGTAACTGCTTCACTAAATACACTCTCGTGTAATCTATCTAATTTTTCTTTATAATTATTCATTGTTTTAAACCTCTTGGTTTGAGTTACTTAAAGATAAATCTTTAAGACCCTCTAATTCTTCAATATAAGTTTTAATTTTAGCTTGTTCTTCAGCCTTCTCAGCATCAAACATTTCGTTTATTGTGTTCTCGATTGTCATTTTAATTCTTATCCATATACTTAGTAGCATATTTTTGTACTTCTTTAATGTCGTCAGACCAAGAATTTTTATACACTATATTATTAACACCAAAAGCATAATCGGTTTTATCTTCCCATTGCTTACGTGTTATATATGCAGTGTTATTATCCTTATACCAACGGCTTACTTTATTATCTTTAAGATTACCACCAATGTCTTTCCAGCCATTAATGTTTGATTCTTCTAATGATTCTTCAATCTCTTTAGGAACTAATCGATACTGCATAAGGTTACGACCGTTAATAGTTGGTTCATTTCGGTCATTCACACCAATATCCTTCACAATAACTTTTTTATTCTTGAATTTACCACCCAAAATTGTATCTCCCACAGAAATATCAATTGTGATTGATTCACTTAATGATTTCTTATCAAACAATACAGAATTATTTTTTATAATTTCTAAATCTTTACAATCTTGAGAATATTTAACCGCTTGACCTTTTACATGACTTAAAGTGCCTGAATAATTAATAGTTCTATTACCCATTGTTCTATGATTGTATAATTTAATAGTATAAGTTATATGAGCTTCTCTCATTTCTTCTAAAGCTTCAAAAAACTCTTTTTTAACTTTAATAACTTGATGTTGTTTATTATATTTTTTATCAGCTTGATTTTTAGCTAATCTTTTAGCTTGATTTTCATCCTTAGCTTGAACATCTTGCTTAATTTGTTTACCTGAAGGACATTCTAAAGTTACTGTCCATAAATTTAATTTATTTTGAGCTTCTCTCATTAATTTCAAAGCTTCAAAAAACTCTTTAGGTTCAACATATTTTAATAATTTAGAATAATATTTTGGATTTTCTGCTAAATGTTGTAAAGCAATTTTCTTAGCTTCTTCTTTAGAATCAGTATGTTCCATCTCTACTTTAATACCCATAGCTAATTCTTTAACATCAACATCTTTTTCATCTGCTGGTTCTGTAATTTCTTTTTTCTTCTTAGGAATTTTAGTTGCTAACATATCGCCACTATTAGCCATATCATTATCTGAATCTTTAAATCTTAATTCACCATCTAATAACTCTAAAATTTCTTCCCAATCTTCATCACTCATTTCTGTAAGTGATTCTTTCTTAACTTTAAGTTTCTTATTTTTAATAAATTGCCATACTATAATAGCTAATATACCTGCAGTAATAGGATTCTTTACGATTTTTTTTACAAAACCCCATACAAAACTAGGGATAATTGATTCTGAGAATTGTGATTCTGATACCATAAATATACTTTAAATTAAGTAGTATTTAAATATATTTAAGGTTTATCTTTAATTCTTTATAAACCTATATACTACAGAATATAAAGGTTTATATACTAGAAGTGTTTAGTTATAGTAGAGGAATTGAAATTAAAGATTCCAATATGGTGAACAAAATGGAAAAAATGGAAAATAAAATAAGTGAATTATACACAAATCAAGAAGAATGTAACAAAGTCTTAGAACTTAAAGACCAAGGTTACACTCACAACGAAGCATTACAAACAATACAAAAAGAAAAAGATGAATACTTATCTTTTTTAAGTGTTGAAGATTTGGAGATGTGCTAAAATGAATATCAAATTAGATACTATGGAGAAAGGAGATTTTTTCCTTAAAGAAACAATTGAAACATTAACAAAGACAAAAGCAAGTTATGAATTCGATGCAAAAATAATTCATAAAATTAATAGAGGTTACTAAAATGAATTATTGGTTAAAAGAAGCAGAAAGAAAAGGAGATGAATTATCAGACTATAGTGATTGGATAGACTCTAATGAAGACTATATTATTGAACAATATGTTGACCAGTTAGTTGATTTTCCTGAAGATATATATGAAGGAGTTCTTGATGATGATTATGAACAAGCTGAAACTAAATATTGTGAGGATTTAAAAATTGAAGATGTTCCTGATGATTTTATTCAGAATAGATATCAGAACTATTTAGAAAACGGTGAAGAAGAATGAAAAGAAAAGAATTATCAATAGCCTTAAGAATCTTAAATGCAGATGATTATATATCACTAAAAATGCTTGTTGATGATTGTGTTACAAAAATTAGTGAAGTTTTGGATGTGACAGAATGACTACAGTAAAAGAAGTATTATTAACGCCTGATGAAATAGAGAACTTATTAAATAATGAAGATGATTTTAACGAGTTTTTAGGAGAAATAGATAAAATATAAAAGTTGATAATTCACATCAGAGCAACATAGAAACTTTCCATATTTGTTTCACCAAACATTATTTCTCTATGTTGCTCCTCTTCTTTTTATAAGTAATTACTGGTTTTCTAAAATAACTATCTAATTTAGTATTCCAAATTTCTAAAGTCTCATAATTGTTTTTTATATTAAACCTATTTATACAAGTTTCAAAATAATCCATCATATCGATAGAGAATTTAAACAATACCGTTTGAACTAAATCTTCATCATATACAAAAGGTTCATATACCTCAACAACCTCTCCAACCAATTGCTCACCTTCTAATGGTCTTAAAGGTAAATTTGGTCTTAGAATCATACCTTGTAAATCTTGACTGTTATATGTTATCCCTCTTTTTGTATTTTTCATTTCACCATTTGGAATTACTATTTTATAATTACTATAACCTAAATTATGTATTCCAGAATATAATGGCATATAAGGGTCTTCATCAACCACTATCGATATAAAAGGTATTATTGCTTCAGAATCAAAATCAAATTTTATATTAAGTAATGTTACACATAAAGAATTATCAATAATATTTAATTTTACTTCTACTTCTTTAGGTAAATTATATATTCTAAACTGTGTTATAATTTCTTTAGTTTTTTTATTTATTTCAATCCAATGAACCACCATTGTTTTTGAAGCTTGAACTCCTATTTTATAATTCTCAACTTTCATAGAACATCCTCTTCTTTATATTCGCTATTTAATCCATAAGGTTCTTCTATATCTCTAAGACTCCCATAGCAATAAACATATTTCCAATGTTTAGTAAAAGGTTTAGCTACATAATCTTCAACCACAGGTATAGGTTTAATAGGATTTAAAAATAATGCTGCAACCATTATAAGTGTTGGTATTAAACCTATTAAATGAATCCCACAAGCATACCCACACGCATACATAAGTAATAATAAAAAACTACTTAGCCATTTTTTATTTATCCATTTAAACAGCCATTGAATCACACCCTCAAACTTACCTATCGTTGCGGTACGATTATTTCTACCTACACTAAACAACTTAAACAACGTCATTTTATTTGGACTAGGATTTAAATTAATACCATTTAAATCCTTACAAAGCTTACCTAAATTTTCTTTCTTAATTCGATAATCTCTACAAGTCCAAGTGGATGCAAAAGGTTTATTATAACCTTCTCTAAAATTAATTACAGGATATTTGCGTTTACTTATTTCAAACTCTTCAAGTTCATCAACACCATAAATTAAACCTTTACCTTGTGTCATACTCTGACTTATTCTAACTGTAAGTAAATGTGCCATTTTAAAAATTATTATTATATAGGTCAAACATAAAATAGTAAGTTCCTAAATCAAACTGTGGGTCTTTTCTTAACATTATGTAAAGCCTCTTTAGTGCTCTTTAACCATGTTGCTTTGCCAGTATTACCTACATCTTTAGTCACTATAAAATCATCCTCAAACTTACCGAACCAATTACAGCAATGTATGCTCTCAGTATTAGTTAGTTCAAAATGTTTCTCAATTTCTCCACGATTACGATATATTTCACAATATAAAATCATATCTTCATACTGAACTTTAGTTTTCCAGCTCATTGGTTTCCACCAATTACAGTACATCGGCAACCAAATAATCCACCAGGTAAACTACCATCACCTATTTTTTTAAGTAACCAGTCGATATCAAATTCTCTATGGTGCATTTTTTTATGCTCAGGTCGAACTTTACTATCATCCCTATCTAACCATATAACTGTTTTATAACCCATACTTTTATACTTCTGAAGCTTTAGTACTTTACTTGAAGTATTCATATTATATTGAACCATACGTTTAAATTTGTTATTAGCTTTACTATCATACTTATACTGTTTATTTACTTGTTTTTTAATATCACTAACACTCAGTCCTGAAGCTATACCTTGAGTTAAAGTATTTTGAATGTCACCAACCATTTTATCAGTTGTTCTCTTAGCTTGTTGTTTAATGTTTTGAACCATTAATTGTTTCTTACGGTTCATAAAATTCTTAATACTACCATCAACCACAGGGTTTTCATCACCCTCAATAATATCCACACCTAACTTATTAAGTGTATCACCAATTATTTTATCAATGTCAAAAGTCTTAAAAATATTATTTATTTTTGGGAATATATTAAGGCTTAAAAAAGCTTCAGTAAAACTCTCTTTCTTAACACTATTATTATCAATAGTTTTAAGAACTCTAGCTAAACGATTATTTAATTCAGCCTTAATTTTTTTATCAAGCTCATCAACCAATTTATCTTCTAGACTTGTTTCATTAGTAAACTTCTCAAAATCTTCCTCAGTCTTATCTACTAATTTTTGGAACATTTTATCAAGAGTAGCTTTATCCACACTCCTATCATTTACTGTTTCAATAATTTGTAAACCGTCAAATAACATTACTGTATCTTGTGCGTGAATCATTCTTAAATCATGTCCACCTACATTTTTACTTTTTATTTGAGACCATCCTGTAGTTTCAAGCTTAGGATTCTTATCTTTCATTCGTCTTTTGAATGTAAATAATGTCATTCCGTTACTTACCTTAGCTTCTTTGAAACTCTCTACACTTTGGTTTTCATCGAGTTTTAGAAAAACTTCTGTTTCTATAGATTCTGAACTTTTAGGTTTCTGAAAAGGTTGCTTATTTGCATCCTTAGTATTTTTAGGTTTGTAAGGCTTATCATCTTTAGGCTCATCATCCTTCTTAGGCATCTCATCTTCTTCATCTTCTGATTCTAAATTCTCAAAGATTTGTGCATCTAAAATACCCATTTTAAGTAAATAATCTTTAGCTGTTTCACGTGTGATAATATCATCCTGAACTAATTGTAACATCTTATTAATGTAATAAGCGTCATCTATAATTTTAGGTTCGTCAAATATGAAAGTAGCGTCATCAGCAATTCTTGATTCGCTTTTTCTTAGCTCATCTATTACAGCCTCATTAAGGAAACCAATATATTCAGCTTGTGCTGCTTTAATCCTACCAAGTAATGGTGGCATTGCTGCTTCTGCTCCTTGTGTTGTTCCTGAGTCACTCCAGGGTGTTAGATGATTTGGTAGTAAACTTGTAATTAACATCCGTCTTAATATATCAAAGACTCCTTCCATCAAATCATAATTTCCTGACGTGTTAATATCTTGACTTAATAATTTCAAAGGTATATTAAATAGTGTGTAAGATTTATCTGCGTTATCAAGCACTTCACCTATTTCATCCAATCTTGATTGTGGTACTTGTAACCCCGTCTCACTATCCGCAACGCTTATAATCTTTTGGTCTATTTGTCTTGTTCTACTTATTGTGTCCCAACTACTCATTATTTCTTGCATGATATTATGAGCGTCTGTTCCTGCGACTAATTGACTACGACCATATATATTGTCTCTTGAATTATGAACAACAATATTTTTAGTTACAAAATTATGATTATCTTCAACCTCTAAATCATAAACCGTTTGTGAACCATGTTTAGTTTTAATACTTTCAGTTTCTATTTTATCTATTTTAACATAAATTAATTGTTCTTTATCTTCTTTATTTATTTTTACAGCAACATAATCTTCTATGGTTAATTCTTCTGCTGGTACATAACCTTTTTTTGTTAAAATAGGATGTTCTTTAGTACATGTAAGTGGTTCATTTTTATTGGTTGAAATGTACACTTTATAAAAATCCTCTTTATAAGGTCTTTTTAACCAATCTACTATTTTTTTATATTCAAACTTTTCTTCTTTAGCATTCCAAGTTTTAATTTTAACCTGTTTTTTATTTTTTACTAAATCACCAATAGCTTCTTTACCATTTTCTGTTTCAATTTGTGAAGCAAAAGGTAAGCACCATCCACTTTTAAAATGGCTTAATTTCCAATCAGGAATAGGAAAACCATAAACTCTTTGGAAGGTAAATTGATAATTCTTAATGTATCTAACGCTCCAGTAATTGGGTGTAACCATTTCTCCAGCATACTCGAAAGGTTTAATACCTATTGGAAGCTCAAAAATATAAGCTACATCGGTTCCCATACCATCTGGATTCACATATATTCTGCTTGAATCATTTATGCTAAATAAATTGTCTATAATATATTTACCTGTATTATCATCTTGTGTATAGAACCTTTCTAAGAATCCGTTACCTGTCATACGATTAGTTAGCCAGATATTTTTATACTCTTCTAGGATACCTCTTCGTTGTTTATGCCATTCTTCTAACCATTCTTTGGTCCACTCATCATCAGAGCTTATCTTAACTTCTTTATTTGGTATTACAAAATTAAGTAGTTGATATAAACCACTATTTACTATAGGGTTGTTCTCGAACATTTCTATACCTGTTCTCATTTCGTAGTGTGGTGTTCTTGATTCGTTCTTATCAGTAACTCCTGTCCCGAAATTAACTGCACCTAAATCACTAAGTCTCATTTTAGTGTCACGTAGGGTGTCCACGTCATTATTTAATAATTCTGAAAATTTCATATTTTTCTATTCCTCATTTTGATTTCTTGATTTTAATAATGTAACCAACAAACTCTTCTACAATTAAGTATAGTGCTGTTGCTGATAGTAAATTCATGAATGTTAATTGTATTTTTAAAAATCTTAATACTAATAAGTATAAAGCTCCGTATAATGCACAGAATAATATTTTGTTAGCATAGTTCTTTATGCTTGGTAAAATGGTATTCTTTATTTCTAGGGCTTGCCTACTTGTTCTCCAATTAATTATTTTCTTTTTTAATTTCATCTTCTACCTTAAAACCTTTAAGTATTACTTCTAAATTGTCGTTTATGATTCTTAGTTGTTCTGTGTATGCTTGTTTCTCTTCATAGTATTGTTTCTTAACTCTTTCAACCACTTGTTTTTTTATACTTTCATAGTTGTTCAATTCAGCTTTTAGGTTTTTCTTCTCTGCTATTTTTCTTTCTTCTTCTTTAGCTTCTAACTCTTCCCAGTATTTGTTATAGTTATTTAAACCTTCTAGCTTTACTTCGTATTCTTGTTTTAGTTTTTGTTCGGCTGATTGTACTAGTTTTCTTACGTCTTTTCTTTCTAGTATTAATTCTTCTAGCTTATCCTTATCCATATACATATGGTCTATCATTGTTTGTATTTCTTCTTCACTGTTTTCTGTAATTAATGATTGTTTCCAGTGGTATGTTTCTCCCACTTTTTCTAGTTTCATTTTTTCTTCTATTATTTTTGCCATTTTTATATTTCCTTATTTGTTTTAATATTTAAATATATTTAAGGTGTTGTAAAAAAATTTCTTTATAATTACCCAAACATATTATCTTTATCTTGTTTTATATTATCGTTATATAACACGTAGTAATTGTTATCTTCTGGATTCTTTTGCATCCATTTATTCTCTGGTATGTTATATAGTACTGTGTTGTCTCCGTTTATTGCTTGTACGAACTCTTCTAGGTTCTCCATTATTATTTCTTCACTTGGTGGTACGCTTAGGACTCTAACTATTGGTAGCATCACTTCTTTTTCATTTAGGTGTTCTTCAACCTTATAGAATCCTTGTGTCATTATTCCTCTTGTTTATTATTTTTTAGTATCTCGTATTCTTCTTCATTAATAACTTTATCATCTCTCATTTCTTCAAGACTTTCATATAGTTTTTCTGTTGTGAAACTTTTTCCTTTTAATTCATGCTCCTTTTTAATTGAGTATCCATATTTTTTGTTTGCTTCTTCCATACATTCAAGCACAGCTTTGAAATATTCTTCACCTTGATATTCTGGTTCTTCATCTATATCATCATAGACTATTTTCCATTCGTCTTTATTATATCTGTGTAGTTTGATTCTATCATCTCCTACGTCCTCGTGAGTGTATATTACTGTTTGGCTTTCTAATTGTTCCATAATTTTTGTAGGTTCGTTTATTTCAATTGGTTTAGTATTCTCTTCAATATTAATAACTAAAGCAGTTTCATCAGATTGATGTTCAAAAACAATTATTAATTCTGTCTCTGGTATCTTACCTTCATAGATATTAATATCTTCATTATCTTTAATCACTTCTTTTAGCAGTTCCAGTTCTTTTTTATTTATTTTCATTTTTATATACCCATTCCATTTGTGAATGTGTAGGACACATTCCAATACTTAATATTTTTATATCTTGTGCATAAACTATGCCTTCCTCATCTGATTTTGTTCCGCTACCTATGAACTCTGGACAAGTATATTCTAAAATAACTTCTGCATATAATCCATCATCTTTCCATTCACAAGTAGCCACACCAATTAGCTTTTCAGAATTAAAATTGCTACTTACTGGTATAACTATTCCATCTTGAGTTTTAAGTGCTTCTTCAGAATAATACATATTGTTTGATGTTTTACCTGACTTCATTATTCTTAGTTTCATTTTTATATACCTCTATTTTAACTTAACTTTTGTTGTTTTAAAATAAGTATAATTACTTATTTTGATTTATTATAAATTATTTCCTCTTATTACTCTTATAAAATTTCATCCTGTTACTCATGCTATTATTATTGA